>JAAUXU010145363.1_pt1 | contig 49309 bp, 37 predicted proteins | sample 7278151 | NCBI WGS metagenome assembly JAAUXU01 (sample SAMN14350113, study PRJNA611818) | marine sediment metagenome | isolation source: surface marine sediment (1.8m) | place: French Polynesia: Moorea | collected 2018-08
CGACAGACTAAAGCCAAGTAAGTCGCAGCCTATAAGCAAACTTGAAATTTGTTAAAATAAAAATAGACATAGGTGCATAGGTGAAATGTCTTCCTCGGGATCTCTTGTTACACGATGTTTCACCTTGAGTATTTGGCCCAGTTCTTCTTGCGAGACCGTGGACTTCTTGGACTTCCTGAACTCCTCCGAAAATCTCTTCAGGGTCTCTTCCAAGCTGCCGTAGGGGCTGAGGGAGGGATTTCCGTACGGGAAGTGAAACCTGGCCAAGGAAAACAAATGTTAACGTAACGTTTTGTGTGTGTGTCAAGTCAAGAAAGAAGAAAGAGAAAACATTTCGGAACCTCCCGAGGACTGATAATACAGGTCAGTCAAGCGATAGCTGCTTGAACAACCTCAGGACTTCTGCAACTTTCCTAGGCCAGTAAAGAAACTATCTGTTGTGACCGTAGCTGAACCTTCTCATTAGATAAGGTCGACGAGGCAGTGATGAAATGCTTCGTACGAGACCTCAGATCATTAAGGCCTAATTTTTTTAAATAAATAAATAAACACAACTTCATGAAACTGGCTGTGTTTATACAGTTTTCTGACATTAGTTCGGTAGCATTGAAATCCCTCGAGAAATTTCTCTGGCCGAAAATTTCCTCTGTAACACGATCCATTTTTTTTTTAAATTAAAAAAATTCACTGTTACGAGGGTCGGTTTTGAAGAAAGAAAAAATTACTTCGGAAATGTGTTAGTGACAATAGATACAGTCAGCTACAAAAATATTAGTATTATTGTTCTAAGAAAATCGAGATGCTAGAGAGTGATGTGTTGCAACAGTACTGATTTTTGACCTGATCCTGGTCTACTAACTTATGCGTTCACGGCATCAACAGAGTGGGAAGTAAATTTAAGCCTCGCCCCCGGTCACTGGTCCGACGGAATATATTTCACAGGATAAATGTCGACAATGACATCCAAAAGGAATTTCTTCAATCAATCAATCAACCTAGTCACACTCACTCATCAAATCGCTGATGTTGCCGATATCATGCTGCAAGACTTAATTCTATACTGTGGCTCTTTGATCGGGAGATCAGGGTTGACACATTGTTTGAGCGTCACCGACGGTTTTTGTGTTTGTGCCGTCCCTGTAGGTTCATGATATGGGACTTGTACTCCATAACTGTGTTTCGTCTACGACACCCAGTGCACTATAATGCTTTGTTTCAATGACGTAGTCGGTGACGCACAATAAACACACAATATTTAATCTAGGAGTGTTGCCACACTGATTTCTGCGTCGTCAACAGTTTTCTGAGGAGCTCAGTGTTTGTCCCCATCCTGTGACGTCAGGATAAAGCTGGCAGAGGGGGAACCGTGTACGTATTGTTGCACGAATCGGTAAAATAACTTACCACAGACTTTTGTCAAATCAGGGTTGCCACATCGGTTCTCAAAAGGTGCTTGCGTTTGTGCCCACCCCTGTGCAGAACTTTTGGGCTGAACCAAGCAAGTGACTCCATACAATATAGCGATGATAGAGAAAGAGGTCACAAAGACAGGGGTGCCTGACAAAAAAGTGGAAAAGTGTGTCTCGCCTCGGCGGATTCAGGTTGACGTGTCTTCACGCTTAATTACTCTTGCTGCTCCCAAAGAAATTTTCAGCTTTTCCCTCATTATACAGAAGTCTTCTTTAATATTAATCAATAGAGAGCGGAAATATATGCTATTTCTGGCAAAAAACATGGGTTCAAGTCATTTCTAGCGGGTTTTTTTGTAAAATGTATGAAAATTGGGCAAAGTTATTTGATCTGAGCCAAACGAGATGTCGGTTTTATGTGACTTTTAATGCATTTCATGCTTTTCTTCTGGCAAAGTTATGTGACTTTGACTGAAAGTAGCAAATTATGTGAGACGTGCCTCACGTGACAACATATTTTTCCGCTCTCTTTTAATCAATACGTCCAAATAACCAATTGGAGAAGAAAAATGTCCATTTTTTGAGGTGCCCAAACTCTGTTTTCATCTGCTCAGTGTCGTGCATAAACTACTGCGAGCCCAGATGTTTTTGACGTTTGACTCCTGCCTGCCTCTTGTACCGTCCTGGTTTTTTTGTACTGGAGAAACGTGAGCGTGAACGTGAGCTACAAATCTTGCGGTTTTTGCTGGGAAAAATGGGGCACGTTTGAGCTGAAGCTTTTTTTGCAATCAAGTACTTTTTAACTCTGTTGAAGTAAGCCTTCCTTAAGCCAAACCCTCTGGAGAAACTTGCCTAGCAAAGTACTTCAAAACATGACACAATCCACGGCAGAAGCTATTTTTTAAGAGAATTTATGTGGGTCAATGCAAAGCTGAGTGCATAAGCACTGAGCACAAAGCTAGGTGGCCCAGGTGTTTTTTACGAATAAAAAAATAAGCTTTACTCTTGAATAGCCTTTTTTGTCAGTTATGATAACAACTTCAAGTAGAGAGAAATGATGTCACCAGCCCAGATGTTGCCACAACGGCTGGATTGCATTGACGCATGATCATGATTGTTACAGTCTGCAACTTCTGACGTTGTTGCATAACCGATTGCAAGTACGGATCTTGACCTTCATGTCAGCGTGGCTCATTCTCACTGGTACGCTAACAGGGTGTCACATGGGGGTGGCAATCTTTCATCTTTGAACACAGATTTTGGTCATTTGGCATTAAGATTCAAATATGGAAACTCTTTATTAAGTGTAAGTGTGAAATCAGTGAGTCAAGACGAGGCTGTTGTCTCTCCAAGGCCTACACTAGGTTACTTCGAAAATAACTTGACTGTAGAAATCTTGGGTTATACATTGATCACTAGGATTTGTGGCGCTTTGTCGCAACAGCGTGAGTCATAAAACTGCACAAACTTAAAGAAACAGAGCATATACATATACATACACATAAACCATTCCCCCTACTCCGGTATCAGCACAGTCGAATCTCAATATCACTGCTTTGTGGTCAGCAGCAAAATTTTTGCCATGGCGAGAAATTCCTGTGGGACCACAAGTGTGGTAAAATTTAAGCCCGAAGGCAAAAATCTATGATAGCGAGATTTTTCTCCGTCGTATCGAGGTTCTACTGCAGTAAAAACTACGTGACACATTTTAAGGTGGACTAAGGTGATTTGCAAACAACATTGGCGAGTTGAGAATTTCTTACGACCACCATGCACGTACAAGTAGAAAGAATATGTAGAAAGATATTGTGTTCTTACCTTGGTAGGTTCTTTGCCTTGTCCGCCAGTCCGTGCAGGGTCAGTCCGGTGCTGGGTTGACCCAACCCACCTGACAGCGACCCACCGAGGGCTGAAGAGGCCAGAACCAACGACGGAGGTCGTGACCGCGACGACGAACGCGAGGACGCGGGCGAAATCGCTGTCGGCGACGAGGGCGTCGCCGACCCCGCCGCGACGACTGCTGAAGAAGGTGGCGGCGACGACGGTGAGTCTCTCGTTAACGCCGGGAAGGTGGAGTTGCCGCCGATGGGTGAGCCGGCGACACCGCCGAGGTTGCTGGTGAGGCGGGCGCGCACCGCCGAGGCGTGGCCATGACTGCCGCCGCTAACGCCGCTACCTCCGAGAGGCTGGAAAAGGACAAACTGGGCGTGATGCCGGCGTAAAAAAAAGGTATCGGGGGAAGCATCCATATCACACAAATAGGTGTAATGTTAGGTACAATAATACTTTAATCTTTTCTTCGCACGGACCGGTTTGGAACGGTTCTCCGACTTCCGTGGTCTGCCGAAGAACTCTCTCAGGAACTCTTTGATCCACCTGAGCAGAAAGTTCCTCCGCCGAAAAGTACAGATCAGCCGCAAAGGGTGATCCCCGCCGAGCAGCCAAGCTGTCCAAGGTTGAATCACTTGATCCATAAGTCCCAGCGTTCAGCCTGGACCAGAATCTTCATGCACTTACGTGTCCCTCATCATCGTTTTCGCGCGCTTGTGAACGACGCGAAGAAAAGAACAATGACAGGGCAAATCTTGTTGGCCTTGGCCCCTTTTGGATCCTTCAAGGCTTATGCAGCGGTATCATGACGTCCGACGAGCACCCAGTGCTGACGATGAGCTTCTTCTTCACTTCCTTCAGCCGCTTGTTGGGATTCGATTGATGCTCAGGTAGCTGCTCTCACTGTTTTCAACTGGATGATTTGATCCAACAACGAAGGAAGGGAATAAATTCAATCTGCGGCTTTACAGGTGTTGTGGCCACCTTGTTTCAGGCCTAGGTGGGCCTGCTTCCATGTGTCGAAACGTGTTAATCCATACATGGCACTATACTGTTGTACAGCTGCTCCACGCTAGAACTACAGAGATATTCATTGGCAGTGAAAGTATTATATAAAAGGCGTCCTGGGTCTTCAGTGTGTCAGGTACGCTACCATTGCAACGTGGCAATGCTCATCAAATAAAGAGGAGGAGAAAGAACATTGGCAGTGCTGCCAGGTGGATTCTTTCCACACTTTTAAGTTTTAGCGCTTCCAGAAGTGTTCACATGGTTCCTGTCTAAGAGTTCACCTAGTCAAAGAGCAACATGTGATAGCTGTTCCAGTTTGGTATTTAACTTTTAACTCCCTTTCACTCTCACAGTCTGGCAACAGTGAGTATTAGAAAAATATTCAGGCACTAGTTTTCAACCCAAGCCAAGAGGTGTGTCTAAAGTTGACCTGGACTGCATTGCATTGACAAGCTGAAGTCCAGTCGGCGGCATCTTGGACAACCTGCGTTGCCTTCAGCCACTAGCAGGATCAATCCCGAGATCAGAGTTCTTCCCCAATGTTTGGGTGAAACTCCAGCTTGGACGCTAATTTTGGACTACCCTGTGGGTGAGAAATAAGCGTAGGCGGCGGAGAAAAAACAACAACTCTGTCCCGCTGACGAAGGCTCGACGGCCATGATCGTCGCCTTGCCGTGAAAGATCACCAGGATCGTTCCCGAGGTGCCTTCATCGATTTCTTAATCAATGCAAGACCCACCCGGGACGCTACATATGGATCACATTGTGGTAAATTTGGTCAGGTATCATGGAAAAGAACCCTTGTCGTCTTGGAAGATTCCACTGAACACGACTTGTTGGCTTCGTCATAGTAATAACATTTGTGGAGAGTACGAGGAGTAAAGTGCATTTCTGAGATACCCAAGTTCCCTGCTAATAACTCAGTGCGAAGAAGAGTGCCAAGAAAGGCCGCAAAACTCATTTCAGATGTTTTATTTCTCCTTCGAATGCATGTGGCGGAAAGGATTGCTCCTATTGCTCCTATGGGTGGCCTCAACCCTTAAGACTCTCCGGCTCATAAAGGAGTAGGCACGCAGAAGCGGGCAAAAAATGCTAATTGCCGGCACGTTTGAAAATCAGGCCATAACTCAAAAGCAGCAGAAGCAATAAGAAAGCAAGGGAGGAACTGAAGTGATCAAATGTCTGTGGAGAGAGTTTTGAGTTTCTCAGCAGAGCTGAAGTTGCACTGCATGAACAGTGCAGCAGGATTGCACTGCAACTTTGTACTCGAAGCTCTGCGAGGCTTATACTTCTGTGTAGTGGACAATTTTCGGTACTGCAGTGAAAACTGGAGCTGACTGCCTGAGAGGGGTAGCAAAAAGTCGACAGGATTGCTATTCATAATCCTTGGCCTATTCTAAAATTTTTACCACCGCTACCCTCCCCCCTTCCTCGTTAGAGTATACAGTCAGCCTTGCTTTCTACTCCAGCAAATGATTTCCATATTTTTATAAAAATATAAGGTTTGTTCAGCATATGATTCACGTTTGACAGGGATTTTTGCATCCAATGCGCATTACTTGTCCGCATCATGTGCACTTTCCAAGGACTTTTGCACATCGTGCACACTTTCCCAGGGTGTTTGAACCTCTTCCCGAATATGACGTACGCTGGAACGAGATGTGCAAAACGTGTTTGCAGCCACTTCATCGTGCATAAGTAGCAGCCACAGCACTGATGTCGTGCAATTATAAGCGAGAAACCACAGATCCATTGGCCATAAAAGCAAGTGCATCAACCCTTTTTCCCCCTCCTCCTCTCGTCACACTGAAGGGTTTTTTCCCCTCTCTCTTTTACGCTATCTTAACGTTTCTCCCCTGCAGTTTATCTCCCACTTATTTTCATTGCGAGATCTTTTCTCCTTCTTCCTCCCGCATTTTCGACTCGTTCGTTAAATCCCCAAATTACCCTTTTTCTGTGTCTGAAACAGCAGCAGCGTCTCTGTTCTAGCAGAAGTTGCTCTACTAAATGCTTGTTGGCCTTTCAATTGAGAGGCCTGGGCCAAAAAAAGGAGAAGAAGGGAGAAAAGTTATACTACACATCTCTACTAGGGATGTGTCGGATCAGGTCGAGAGGGCCGAAGCGGAGTCGAGTCGGATCGAGGATTAAGTTGAGTCAGCTCAAGTCAAGTCCTAGCAGTAAGAAGCTGTTTAAACTGTTAAGTGTTGCCATAAAGTTTCCAACTGCTCGCAAGAGGACTCAAATGCAACAAGTCAGCTGGTGAAGAAGGGGTCTAGGGGACTTTTGTAGTCACCTACGCTCACATATTCAGGATGAACTAAGTTTTGTTCGGACCAACACTAAATTGCAGTTCTGAAGTCACAAATTTGCCTGGATTATGAACCATTGGGTCCTTCTTGAACAGGCAAAAGCAACCCCAACCCAGTCCGGATCTACATGAACCCCAATACACCCCTGCCTATTTAGCAGGGCAGCAACGAAATATGGGTCTCTCCCCCCCCCCCCCGCCTCCCTCTGTGTTCGGAAATCAATTCTAGTTCATGACATGCCAAACTTGGCTTCTGATGGAGCGAAAATGATGCCAAATTCGGCAATTCAAGCGTGCATCCGTTTGTTGTTGCTCAATGGATCTCGATAAAAGAACGTTTTCTACACATGGGCATTTTAGGCCTAAGCTTGCGTAGAGGCTGGGCCTACCTAACGAACGAGTCTTCAGAGAGGCAGAGAGAGAATATGTCAAATAAATACGAGCAGATAGAGTCAAATGAATGCGAGGAAGGAGGGAGGAAACTTTTGCTCTTGCTGTGTTTCTGCGCCCAATACACACACACACGCACACACAGAGAGAAGCTGAGAGAAAAAGAAAGTGTGTGAGGGAGGAAAGATTGGGTGGGGATGCCCATTTTCTCTCTCTGCTAATTGTAGGCAAGGGAAATTCATGTTTTGACAGAGAATCGTCAACTCCTCTTTCTCTAGGGAGTGAGAGAAAAAGAAGGTGTGTCCCCATTTTTTGAATCTTAATCTTCATCTACAGGGTGGCCAAGCAACTCTGTTACACTGGGCTCATCTGACAACGCCCATGAACCAAAATATTTAACACTGACGTTACCAGCTCCATAAACATCACATATAAAAAGTTTGGAGGTCTTGAAGTACTCCATGGTGATGGAGTTGGAGGACATCCGGACAGAAAGTATGTGGGAATTCTGCAAGCTGGATAATGCACATGAGAACGCCTGAGCTACTTACAGGGTGGCCAACAGGTCCTGTCACAGGGCTTCCGCATAAGTTCTGCAAGCTTCAGAGACTGAATAACAAGTGCAAGACTAGTCGTTCTGTATATTCCACCACGTAAGGTGCTTCACCCAATTTTGTGCCTGCTTTCAGTGCCCACGCCACTTTAGCAAGACTTGATTTGGTGACTCGAGAAACCTTCCAACCATGTTCAAGTTGCCATTTTGAACCAGTGGCTTCCTTGGGTATAAAGGGGCGGTGAGGGTTTTTTTGGTGAGTAAAGTGTGCCCTAGACACATTTTTGTATAATTCAGAAACAATGTATAGCCTCGACTTTGTCAACTCTGTTGGTCGGCACTAAAAAGTTGACAAAGTCGAGGTTTGTTGGAGAAGCCCATACAAACACAGGGTGAAAAAAGCGTTTCGCAGGATACGTCTGAATTATGTGCGGTCTCATGCTCATTACAAAATCTAGCTGGCTCTGGGATACCATGTTTAACTGCTATAGGATCAATATGGGGGGCAAGTTGACACGCGACACTGACTTTTACAGAACTTTTTCGTGTAAAACCCTAATTTATGTATGATTTTACAGCCTACTGAAAAAGCCTGTAAGAGCGCTCATTTTACAGCGACAACTGCAGCTGCAGCAGAAAGTAGTGATTTAAAACGTCACTCATATTACATACTTTCACTTTTAAAACAGAATTGAAAGGTCACTTAATGTCGAGACACTTAATGATCGAAGCCAATATCAATTGAGTTCATCTTAGCTGGTTAATTCCTCTTCAGAAAAGGACCGTTCGCTTTGAAGCATCCAAAACGGGAGAAGAAACACGGAAAGGCGTCAAAGAAAGTCAATCAAGCTGAAAGTTGACTATTGGGATAGCTTTCATTTAGTTTAAAAATTGTTTAGCTGTGAAAAACTGACAAAGTCCAGGAGGTTTGTTGATTATTTGGGAGGAGGGGTGACAAAGTTGAGGAAAGGGTAATGGATGGAGTGCGCGAGTTGGGCCCACGGGCCGACTTGGCCTGGCCGCCTCAGGGAAGATTTTGTCATGGCAGCTCAAATCCCACAACAAACAGCTGCTGGACCTCTAGACCTCGCTTCCTGAGGGGGTCAGAACACTATGTGTGAAACAGATGCCCAAGTGCTGGTATCCTCAAGTGCCAAAGATGATGAAGGGTAAGCACACTTAGTATTTCCATTGGCATCCTGTAGTAGGACACTGGCAGCCCTGTTCTGTGTGAACCTCAATACCAGCTGGACAACACGCTCAGATCCATCTATTATATCCTAACCCTTGTTGAGGTTCTAAGGCACTCCTTGAGCTTCTCTCCGGGTGACCAATAACTTCGGCTACAAGTGAATTGGGCTTTATTTGACAAGACCTTGTAACAAAATGTTCATTATCAACAGTGCCCTAAAATGGATGCCGCACCGGATGACCGGATGAACGTCACATGGCCTAAACGGCACACTCTACTTGCCTATGATAGGCCTTACAGTAAGTTGTTGGCCTCCAGCGCCACCACGGAGGACGTCTGGGCCCCATTGCAAGCTCTTGCAGATTAGGAGTTTTGGTGTGCACTGAATGAGTAATGTCAATGTTTTAGTACGTTGTTCCTTTAACAAACCGATCGGCCACCCCTGTACTTCGAAGAACGTCAAAAAAATTGTCAACCTTAATCTGCTGTTGTGTTCTCACTGAACTCAGATGTCAATGAGGTCAGCAGAAGACGCTCATTTTAACCCTTTTGTTGCGTCTCGTGCAAGAGGAGCAGCAGCGGCAGCAACAGCTGCGTGTCCTGTGTTTTGTAACTTCCCCCCATTCTTTAGAATATTATTTGGAAAGTTTCTTTCAACGCCACAACAGCATCACAATGCTCTGTCGTGTCCGTGACTTATTATTCCACCATAATATGCACAGGTTTGCCTCAGTCGTACGTGAAAGGTTTATGCTCGATCCTGAGAATCCCATATCACTTCCTGCATTTGCTCGGAGGCGAAGGAATTTTTTCGCGGAAAGTTTCCCAAGAGACAATTCTGCTGCTCTCTCAGCATTATCATTTCTTGAGGGAGAAAGAAGATGGTGGAAATTGTAAAATTTCTTCTCCCAAAGTTTCTCCTTCCATGTAGTCAGTTGCGTTTCCCCCACTACTTTGGGAAATGTGAGTGCTGACGACTGCTGAATATTAGTGCCCCAGAAGTGGGTTCGTGGAAAACATGAGGCTGCATATATTACTGAAGGTCCTTTGGTGCCAAACTTATTCCGCACAACACAAGTAGGTGAGGCTGCGGGAGAAACTCTTTCACACCAAGATTAATGTAACAGCAAACGTATGCCCAATGGTGCTAAATGTGCGTGCTCGTGCTTGGACCGAATAGGGAGTTACAGATCAATCTCGAAAAGTTTCCTGCCTCCAGACCAAAAATTCAGGTGGCTCAGGTTAAGTAATATATGACCTTAAGAGCCAACGAATAATTAAGACGCTGTCATAACTTCCTGAATCACTGCTACCTATTTTTGTCATGAGGAAGAATTCCACATTCTTCTGTATTTTACATGTGGACGTGCATGGTGGTGAAGGCTAAATCCAACTCTGAGAAGCGCTCGAAAATCAAGCAAAAGCTGCATTGAGCAGTTTTTTAGCTTAAGGTCCAACATGCACTAACGTAGAACTAAAATTTACGCTGCCTGCTGCATTCTTAACTATTAGCATCTAACCATGGGCAAACATTCCAGCTGTTTCTGCAAGTCCGTGCACACGTGGGCGTGCAAGGTGGAGAAGGCCGAATGCAGCTCTGAGAGACAATTGCAAGCAGTAATTCTGCCTCATGGTCCAATAAATGATTGTGCTAAGTCATCATGAGGAAGAAATCTGCGTTCATCTGCAACACACAGCGCATTCAGTTAGCTTTCCAATCTCATTCAGGGACTCGGCCAGACAAAAGTGGTTCTTTTTGAGTGGGGACAACTAAACAACCGAAAATGGCTCTTAAAAGCACTTAACTTTCGCCATGGTGTAACTAGGCTTAGGAGATGTTTATTCACAAGAAATTGGCTTGGAGACTTTGTTCATCTGGCCAAGATGCATGAACAGCGTCTTCTTCCTCTTCTTCATCCTCTGCCCATTCACAAAAGCTCCGGACGAAAAGAGTTCAAAGGACAGCTGAAGAAGCTTTGGGGCAGCAGGAATGAGCAGAGGTGACAGAGTCCTGGTGCTTCTGCCCTCACGCACGCACACAAGCACGCACAGCGCAGCCAGTGCACATATGAGACAAACAAACGTCAGTTTCTTTGACCATTATTATGAATTCACCTTTTCATTGTTTATCTTTTACTGATGACCTCTTTTGATAGGTTTACCTCTGTTATTTACTTGGCTGGCATTGTTCTCCAGCTCTTGACATCACGGATCTTGTTTGCTTTCCTTGAGATTTCTTTCAGTTCCCAACCACTCGCATTAAGAATGCTCAGCACTTTACTGAGCGGGAATCGATTGGCCTAGCAGAAGGCTGTGATTGGATTATTGCCTCAGCCTGGTTGAAGTTCTAACCATAGTGTGAGTGAGCGTGTGTCCGGGTGTGCTCGAGCGCTCGATTCAATGACATTTCCCTTCAGCGTCAAAACTATCGTTAAATCGAGACTCTACTGTTACACTAGCACTGGGGAATCGTCCGAGTCCATTGCTGTCTTGAACTGCAGAGCCAAGCGTCTTTCCATAACAGCATCACCCTGGGCTGCATCATCTTCCTCATCTTGGTCCTCGCCATTGCCATCATTCAAGGCAGCAAGAACTGCACGTCTTCCTTAATTTCACATCAGTGAGTGTTGTGTTAAGTCAATTTCAGTGTGACTGCTGAGGAAGCCTTTGTCAACTTGATTGTGTTTGTGCCATACCAAGAATATTCGTACGGCGTGAGTGATTTTTCATGGAGACGTCACTCATCAGATTGCCCTTCGAAATGATTTAATGTCTCACCAACAACAGCTACGACAGATGAACGTCAGCATAGATCCTCAAAATTCCTTCGTGTCTGGACAGTGTGTGCGAGTGCGGGTGATACAAGGTGAGCACAAGCCCAGAAGCCCTTTCGAGGAAAGAATTGTTCATAACTCACAAATCTATGGGGCAAACCTGATTTTTTCAATGAGGGACAGATCATTGAACGAAATTATGCTGCAACACTGACTCCACAAGAAGCTTCAGAATTTTAGGAAGCACGATTTCCGTTGGGTGATGACTTGATTGTTTGTGGCCACACTGTATGGGCTGAAGCTCTCCCAGTTTGGACTTCAAAGATGGCAGTAAAATCAAGTCATTTGAAAAGGTCAGTAGCAGTAATTTGGGGCAATACTTAAGAGAAGTCGAATCCCCCCCCCAAAAAAAGTCTTTTGTACGTGCGCATGGGAGAAAGAGACAAATTGAGGCAAAGATGTGGAACAAAATTAGTCAAGAAAAAGGAAGTGCAAAATTTTCAAAGCTGATAGTGCAACAAAGACCAAATAAGCCAGTTCACCCACTCGCTCGGCTCTAGTGGGCGCCCATACCTTGGCCCCCAAACATGAACATCGATGATTTTCGTATTTTGGGTACGAATTAGTGGGTTGAGCATGTGCGAAATTGAAGAGCGGAAGCACCATATTGAGCATGCTCAATTTTGTTACTTAATTGGCGACTGCTTGACCTTCACTGAAGCTTCTTGAACGTGCAAAGATACACATCCAGAGTTGCCACAGGGGCAAGATGAGAAAAGTCACTTGAATTTCGTTCAGGAAGTGGGCGTAAACAGACCTAGCTTGGCATATCACGAAGGATAAAGAGTGAGTAAAAGAAAAAAAAGAAGGCTTGAGCTAAATATAGACATACAAACCCTGAATGACACAGATTTGCTCATGCCTCCAAAAAGGGCACACATGGCGAGTCCCTCCCCCCCCCCCCCAAAAAAAATGATCATTTGAGTACACACGCAGCTGTTGCTGTGTCTCTGGTGGGCGTGTAACACTTAGGAAGTTCTTCTACCAAGAGGTAGCGGCAAAGGAGGAGGTGGCAAGGCAAGCCCAGGCCAGCTGGAGGGGAGTGGGGGTCTCCTCACAGGTGCACCCACCTGTGGGTGCTTGCGCGCGCGCGTGCGTGTGTGTGTGCGTGTGTGAGCGCGCGCACAGCATAACATATGGTAGACATTTTAAACCGTGCAGTGTGAAATACCCTCCTCACGATATTCTTGGAATAACTTCCTCAGCGAGAACTGCAGAAAAAATGACATCATCGTTGTCATTCATATCGCAGGGGTCAGTCAAGACATTGACGCAGCAAAAGCTGAGTACTGAGATTACTCATCATGTTTTTCTTCTTCTTCTTTGTCGTCGTCATCAGTATCAGGCGGAAGTTTGGGGCGTGCCGCGATAGGAATTCGACTACTTCGCTTTTGTTGGAATATTTCTCCAATGGAGATTGTACCAGCAGCTGGAGAAGCAGCCGTATTCCACCCACGCCTAGATGCTTGGTTATGCAATAGCACAAAGCTCAAGATTGGCGATCACCAAAGTCATCTCAGAGCTATCGATAAAATGTCTTCACCAAGTGTGTCCCACGTGTACTATTACTCTAGACAAAGTAGAAATGTTCTTACCTGAGTTCTGTTGCAGTCCGCTTCGCTTGGCCTCGACCAAGTCAGCACCGGTCGCACGTCAGGGTCTTTCTTCTTGTCTGCGGACAGGCCTGAGGGCGCCGCGACTTCGGTCTCGGGGCCGTGATGGTCTGGTGCGATCGAGGCGGCCGCCGCCGCCGCGGCGTTGGCGGCCGCGGCAGTCAACACTGGCGGTGGGCAGCGTTCGAAGATCAGCACACGCTCGGCCACCGACCCGCCGGAGAGAAACCGCCGCGCGGTGGAGGGAAACGCGGTAGTTGCAGCCGATCCTGATCCTGCGGCAGGCGGCGAAGGTGAGGAGGCGGCAGCGACGGAAGTGTTGGACCCGCTGCCGCTAGCGACGACGGTCGTGATGGGATGGACTCTCTCCTGGATGTGCTGCTTCTGCTGCGGCGTGAGTTCAGGATGGGGCACGTCGAGCAACCGCCGTCGCGCAGCCGTACGCCGCCTAAGTTGCTCCATCAAGAACGCGCCGCCTCCATCTTCGTCGTTTAACATCATGCCTGCGCCACCGACGACACCAACTCCTCCGCGGCCACCAAAGCCTTCAAAGCTATTGCCCCTAGTGAAAAATCCTGACGAGGTCTCCACCGCTCTCGCGTGCATGAGGTTGATCCTCTGCTTGGCCTCCTCGAACCTCTGGCGCATCCTCTCGACGTTGGCGGCGTGGAGGGAAGGGAGAGGTAGGTCCAACTCCAGGCTGTGGCGATTATGGCTTGGCGATTGGTTTGACGTCGGCGATGAAGCTGGTGACTTTTGGCGGATCACTAAAGGAAAACTGGGGGTGCTAATGTCTTGCAAAACTTTGGGGCTTTGCAGGCCGCCGCCTCCGCCGCCGCGGCCGCCGCTACTGTTAGAACGGCCAAGATGTTGCACCGGAATAGGTATTGAATCTCCATCGTCGCTAGAGACTTTACTGACCACTGTGGATAATGAAGGCTGTTTCCTACCCCACCTTGGTTGATGATGATTGCTGTTATTTGTGGAGGAGTCGATCATGGTGTCGCTAGTGTTGCCGCCGCCAAACATGGGCTTCATACGACTGTGGATCTCTGAATTGCTCGGGAATCTGATTGAAAGTTCATTGGTACGTTGCTGTTGTTGGCTACTGTCTGAAGTAGCGGTCGATGACGTGGAAGAAGAGGGTGAGAGCGATGACGCCGATGGAGGCGTCGAGTTGATGGACGCCATCAGGGACGGCGTCGTCAGCGACTTGAGCGGAGACACCGCGCGACTGCTAAAGGTTGAACTTGCTGCGGAGCTCACGGTGGACGGAGAGGAGCTTCGACCTCCTCCAGCTCCGCCACCCCCGCCGCCTGCGCCGTTACGTCGCATTGAGGCGATGGTGTCGGAGATGGTCTGCCTTGCAGCCTGCTTGGCCCTGTCCGTTGTGACGAATCTGCTCACTAAGTCCTTAAGGTTGCCATTTATCTCTGGACTGGCCAGCAACTCCAGAGGCTCTGCCCTGTTTGCCCCCGCAGACGTGGCCGAAGCTCTTGCACTCAGTGAGGACGGAAGGGTTGCACTTCTATAAACACTGCTAGATGAAGCACTGGTGGGCGAGGAGAGACCACTGGGAGAGGAGTTGGAGTGCGTGAGCGTATGATGGTGGTGATGTAATCGCGTAGGTTGATGCAGTGTGGAGGAGGAGGAGGCGCTGGTGGCGGTAGAGCTGTGGTGGCCGACGCCGACGCCACCGCCGACGCCGCCGACGCCGCTTTTTTCTCCTCCTCCTCCCCCTCCTCCTCCTCCTCCGTGCATTAGTGAAGGAGAAGACTCGACTAGAAGACCTCCTCCTCCGCCTCTCTCTCTGCTTCTGGCGCCACCAACGGCATCACCCCCGTTGGCGTGACCTTGATGATGGAGACTGCCTGCTCGGGCACCACCACCGCCACCCCCTCTGGCAGGGGATCCGTTCGGCTGCTGTTGCATTGTGTTGTTCTTCCAGCTCTGGTACAAGACCTCCGCGTGCTGGGAGATCTGCTGCGAGATGGCCTCGATGTCGTCCAACTCCCTTACGAGGTCGTTGCCTTCTATCAGCTGTCGGTAGAGGTCCTCGCGGCCTCCGCCTCCTCCTCCTCCTCTCCGATCTCCTCCAGAACGACCTCTGTAGCTCATGTCGCACCAGCCTCCAAAAGTATTTTCTTCAAGGTCTCACTCAATGTAGGCATATACAGTGTACATGTACGACTAGAATGGCGTAGTCCAGACTGACCCGTAGTACGTATGTAATCTTGGATAATCCATACGTTAACTCCATACACACAGTTTTTTTCCCTTGTCACTTTATCCAATTCTATATGCACATATGCAACAAGCCTCGCTCGTTTGCTTGCTAGCTCGCCCGCACTCAGGCAACTCGGTGGATATCCTGTTACCGATAAGACTCACACGCACAGAACAGAGAAAATTCCTGCGGTGATTGACGCAGTGATGGTGACGAAATCACGATTCTTTTTATTCTTTCATGGAAAAAAATCACTGTGTCAGTGACTTCATTTCTTCTCTCTTGGCAAAAATATTGTGTGTGAAGCAGCTACCAGTATTTGCTGCTTGCCAGAGCAGAACTGTGTATTACGTCGCCGTCGCCGCCGTCGCCGTCGTCGTCATCGCCGCTGCCCGATTCATCCTTTTCTTCTTCCTGCGCGCGCGCCCCTATGTGTGTTAGTGTGTGCACAGTAGAAATTGCATTTGGTCAACTGCAACCTGGAGACGAGCAAAAATCATCTAATCTTGCCGGCAGTTTTCTTCAAGTCCTTATGCGCTTGGACACCTTTCGACATTGGAGACTCTTTGGAAAAGGATTCTTTCTTGGCAAAAAATATCTACTTTGCTTCAGACTTAACAGTTATAACCCAACACTTACAGAGTATAAAATTGCACTCCTGAAATGACGCCCTTTGTGCAGTACAGTTGCACCTGCATTGTGCTTTGTTTCAGAGAATTCCCAGGATGGGGAAGCTAAATGGAACTCTGAGAGGAAGTGGAAAGCAAAGCCAAAGTTGAATTTAGTTTTAGACTGAAGCGAAATGGTCAACAACGGCCAAGTAGCGCATTTACAGTGATGTTCTGCAAGCCTTCGTACAGTTTTCATTTGTCATGTACGCATTGACTCAAAGAATCCACAGGGTGGTGGTGAAAACTTTATACAATTCCAGGAGGCCGTCGTCGACGGGACCAAAAGTTCCATTTAGTCTTGTCCACCCTGTATTATTTGATCTTGCCCACTAGTTTGACAACATCGAATGTCGACTGTATGCGTTCACCTAAAAGTAAGCTCCAAAGACTGGGCGCAGCAGTCCCGGCCACCGTCGCCGTCACCGTCGCCGCCGCCGCCGCCGCCGCAGTAGCAGCAGCAGCATGGCCGCGGCGGCGATGGCGGCGGGCTGCGGCAACAGCTGTGTGGAAGGTGACGACGACGGCGATGCCTTCTCCTCCCTCCTTCCTGCACATGCGACTCAAGCCAATCTGGAGTGACGCGCGCGTTCATTTCTGTGTAGGTGGATGCTAGAGGCATTGAATATAGGTGAGCCGGGCTGCTGCTGCTGCTGCCGCCCGTCCGGGACGACTGACGGCCGCCAGGGCTGACTTGAACAAGTCCACAAGCGTCTGCCAATTTCAAGCTACCTACGTCTATAATAAAGTCAGGTTATGAGCAGTGTAAGGGTGTCGTTCAAGCCAAAAATATCAAGCCTAGCCCGGCCAAAAGATATTCGCGGGCTAGGTGATTACATTGGTCATTAACCTAATTTGGCGCCTTCTGAGAAACGATTTCTTCTCTCTAGAAAGGCACCAAAAAGAACGCATCTGTCTTAAACGTGGGTACAAGAGTGAAGTCGATTCAAAATGGCAACTTGAAGATAGTTGAGGTTTCTCACATTGCCAAATCAGGTCTTACTCAAGTGGCAAGGACACGGAAAGCAGGCACAAAATCAGGGGAGGCACCTTACATGGTGGAAAATACAGAACATAGTGTTGTACACATTAGTCGGTCTTTCAGTTCTTGCAGAACTCATGCGGAAGGCATGTGACAGAACTTGTTGGCCACCCTGTAAGTAGCTCAGGTATTCTCAGGTGCATTATCCAGCATGCAGAATTCCGTCATAACTTCTTTCGTCATGTCTGCCAACTTCATCACCATCGAAGACTTTTGGATCTCAAAATTTGGCAGGTGTGACGTTTGTGAGACGAATAAGTCATTCGCAAGAGAGAGAAGTCTGAAGTTGTACGCTGCGTATACCTCAATCCAGGCTCAGCTCAAGCTCGGCTTAGCTTGAGTTTGACCATGAATGCATCCCCAATAAGTGCGATGCCGGGGGGGGGGGGGAGGGGGGGGGAATGAGTTGCAGTGGTGCTTGAAGGCCTTGGACGTCTGGAAACAAAACAAGAAGAAAAACGAGAAAAAATCGACGGGCCCAAATAGGCATTGTGAGGGAAATGCAAGACCTGAAAAGGGGCTTGCAACATCCACGGCAATGCTGTTTGCACTTCTTTGTAGGTCGCTTCCGCACGCGCACGACGTCTTAGTACGAATCGCCAACTCACTGCAGCTCATTGGAGCTCTGCTGGGATTGAAGTTGGGCTCAGGCTTGGTGGCTCGGACTTGTAATGTTTGGGCTTACACGCTTGGGCTTGATAAATTGCGCCTGGTGTGGGCTTGAGGGCCGGGACTTAATAGCTTGACGGCTCGGGCTCGGGTGCTTGAGCTTACCTGCGTTCGTTGTGCACCCACTTCGAACATGTTGGGCTGCCCATTTCCCCGCCTCTTTGGGCAGCAGGAAATTCTCTTTCTCTCTAGCTTTTGGGCACGCGCCCTCGCGGGGCGACGACGACGACGACGACGACGACGGTTTTCCAGCTGCAATGATTACAGAAATAGGGGAAATGCAATCAGAGAAGTGAGACGACTTTCTGATGAACGTTGTTACCACTCATGACATTAGCATTGTGATCGAGACTGTCCTCATATTGCTTTTGGTGCAGCAAAGTTCACCTTCCCTACTTGTGCCGATATGAATCTGACAAATTTGCCAATTTCATTCCTTTCTAGGATTGAGAATCGAATTTCCAGGGAGAGAGGAAAGTTAAACATTCGAAAAAAAGAGCGTGCTCGTGTTTGTCGTCGTCGTCGTCGTCGCCGTCCTCGTCCTCGTCCTCGTCCTCGTCCTCGTCCTCGTCCTCGTCCTCGTCCTCGCCATCGCCATCGCCATCGCCATCGCCGTCGCCGTCGCCATCGCCATCGCCATCGCCATCGCCATCGCCATCGCCATCGCCATCGCCATCGCCATCGCCATCGCCACCGCCACCGCCACCGCCACCGCCACCGCCACCGCCACCGCCACCGCCACCGCCACCGCCATCGCCATCGCCATCGCCATCGCCATCGCCATCGCCATCGCCATCGCCATCGCCTCCGCCGCCGTCTCGCCGCGGAGCGAGAAGAATCAGTCGGAGGAAGTGGTGTGCGTTTGTTGTTGTCCGCTGGATCTCGGATTGCTTTTGACTGAGGTGCCAGGGGGTGCGAAAGGACCCCACTGGCAGCCACCTCACGCACGTCGTCGCTTTCTTTTCTCTCGTTCTCCCCCTTGCTGCTGCTGCTCGCGCTGTGGGTCTTGTGGCATGGGCGTGGTGACGAACACCCTCGCTACCAATGGAAGGAGGCTTTCCTCTTCAGCTGTGTTCCGCGGCGGCAGCGGCGGCGACGGGCGCTAACGGAGGTGACGGCGGCGGCCACGAGCAATCAGTCATCGCAGTAGTAGCAGACCGGAAGTGAAGGCGCCGCCGCCGCTGCCGCCGCCGCTGCCGCTGCCGCTGCTGCCGCCGCCGCCGCCGCCGAAGGAAAGCGCGACCTGCCAAAGAGCAGCAGCCACGGCGCCTGCAGCGGCGTCTGCAGCGGCGTCTGCGCCGACGTCTCCGGCGGCGTCAGCAGCAGCCATCGCGCGCTCATGACGGCTCTCAAAGGGAGGAAAAAGAAAGGGTTTTCGGCAGAGCCAAAATCCCAATTGCTGCTGCTCTCCTCGTTCATGCACACCACGGCCACCGTGACCAGGGCCCCCTCCGCTGCTCCTGACGGCGCGGGCCTTCTGCTGCTTGCTCCACCGCTTACGAGCGCCATGCGCATTTTACTCCGCGAAAGCAGCAGCAGCAGTAGCAACGACGTGCCGGATCGACTCCATCGCGCTCAGCCATACGCTAATCAACGTGAAACCGCTCGCGCTCTCCTTTCTCTCGAACGGCGCCTCGACGCGCCTCCGCGGCGACTCCGACTTTTTTCCGCGCGAGCAGTAGCAGCACTTTGCGGCGGCGGTCGCGGTGGCGGCAGCGGGCGGCGCCGGCGACAGCAAGGGGAGACAGACAGACACACACACGTACATGGAGTCGATCTCGCGGTATCTCCATTTCAGTGGTGACTTAGTTTCCCTTCGCATCTTGAGTAGGCAACATCTCAAGAAGTTGCTCAAGGCCTGCAACTTATCTACTCGGCTGACTTTACCTCCACCCTGACTCTTTCGGTCAGGAGGGGCAACAATACGAGTGATTATAAAGAAACGTGCCCTCCTTCGCCGGCGGCGAGAGCGGCGAACAAGGTAAGTCTGAAAACCGATCTATTTGCTCTTGGCGGTCTTGTGTATTGGCCACCTGGCATCATCGCTCTTCTCCACGGACCCCACGGGCGTAAAAGGATCGTCATTATCTAATGATCATTTAGGCCGTCGTCGGAAGAGACCTCTTAATCAACCCTTTTTTTTTTTTTAGTTACCCCGTCCCTCCCTCCCTTTTTTTTCTCCTTTTGCCACGGGTTGGACAAACAAGTAGGCGTGGACAGGGGTTCTTTCGCCGGTTTGTTTTTCCACGAACCACCCAAATACCCTTCGAGTGTCCTCGAAAGGTGGAAAGAGGGAAGAGAAGTAGACCACTTTGCTTTGTTGCCACAGGCCCGCCATTGCCGCCTTTGCCGCCCTCTACTGTGCAAAGCAACATTTCCGCTTGATTTATGACTGCTTTTTGCTTCTGATACCACCACTTTTTTCCACTGCACATCTTATCCCTTGAAGGGCGGAGGAGATACCGCCCAAAAGTCTGCTATTCCAATGCATGGACTGCTGAAAAAAAATTCTTTTTTTCGTCCTTCGCCCCTGAGAATCCCCTTCTTTCAAGATTGAAAGTTAATTTGTCAATAGCTCACCGTTTTTGCCGCCATTAATAAGAGACTTTTGGTGCTCCGAGAAGTGATGACGTGGACGCCTACGAGGCTCTTGCGATTCATCACCGTCCCATGTGACACATTATTAGCATGTGCCAACGCTGTGGCTGCTGCTGCTTTTGACTATAGGTCTGAGGCAAAAAAAACTCTATACTTTGGGATGAGATTGTTATTCCTGAGGCAGCCTCCAAACATCGTTTGAACTGTTGTGAGCAGCGGCGGCGGCGGCGGCAGCTTCATTACTATTTTTTGCGCGGAGCGTCCTTCTTTGACTTGGCATTTTCTTATTGCTGGCTCTCCATGCATATTCAATGCCAGTACATGTTCGAGGCGACGACGTTTCACAGCAGCAGGCAGGATTTGTGGAATTCTTCGACCTGGGAGACTTTATGGAGGCGGAAAAAAAATGAGTTGGCCCGGAGACAAAAATGACAGACCGCAGTGATGGCCGCTTTGCATGTTACCCAGGGCGAGATAGGCGGAGCTGTTTGGAAAAGCACCTACGATGTTGTCAAGTGCTACTGACATGTGTAGACCCAAACAAATCTCACCACAGGAACGTCGTAGTGGAGAGAAAAAAAAACCAAAAGTTGAAGCCTTTTCCATACGTAAAGTGGCAACAATAGCAACTTATGTTAAAGGCGCGCTCGAATCGAGGGCGCAGCCTGTGTCTTCTTGGCCGGCCGGCCACATCAACAACATGTAGCAAAAGCGGCGCGCCCATGACATATTTTTAACGGTTTTTGTCTTAAAAACTTGTCTTGCCTGCTTCTTTAAGAACGAGAGAAAACAAGCTTCTGCTCCTTCGTCCACTTAAGGCAATGTCGACGCATGGTGGGCTGATTGATTCCCAATCCATCATCGGCCACGATCGGCATTTCGGTTGAAGTAGTTCAATGTTGCTGCCGAGAAGGAGGGTCTTTCTCATTTTTCCTGCGCACTGAAATACTGCAATTTTCTGCTCTCTGCCCCTGCTGCTGCGAGCTCAATCACCTGATTAGCGAATCGACACCCTCCCATCATTATTATCATCTCTCTCCCTCTTCAATTTCGTCTTCTGATCACCTTAACCTCGTCGGGGTCTCGGACTTGCGACCTCGGTCGGCCCTCGCTGCCTGACAGGCAAAAAGCCCCCCTCTGAGGCTGCTGCGCCTATGCGTGCACGTATGGGCTGCACTGCTTAGCACAGCTACGATGATGTCCCCCGTTCCTGGAGTCACAAACTTTTGCGACGGCCTCTTGACAGCAATGCTGCGCCCCCTCACAGCCTGGGTATGCAACGATTTCTGTCAAGACTGAGTGAGGCATGCACGCCCTCCTTCAATGTGCCCGGTCCGACGACCGGACAGAGAAATATACGGTCAGGCAGGGAAGAAAGAGCAGAGTAATGTTGAGGTAGAGTAGAGACTGGAACCCATTTTCTTCAGGCCTTCCTCTCTCTCAATCATTCCGAAGAATACAAGCAGAGAAGACAGCCCATGTGTGGGCGCACGGACAACTGCTGCTCCTGCATCTCCTCCTGATGCAGGAGCTACCGGTGTTCGGACGTACGGCCGAGAAAGGTTGTATATTAAGCTTTCAACGCACAGCACAGCCCACTTCTGTCAGTAGAACTAACGAATGTTCACTTGCACGTACACGTAAAGTGTTGTCCAAAGCACGAATTGCGCCCCTTGTCAGATCCCCCATTTTGTCATGGAAAGGACACTGAACAAGAATCTCCGGAGCAAAGAATGTCAGAGAGAAAAGTTCTTCTGCACGCAGACTCTTCCTTTTCAAAAATTCAATTGCCTCGCTCAAGGCAGTTGTGGAGAAATGGCAGATCTTGCACATTTTTGGTCGCTCTTTCAGAGTTTCTGGACCACACCCAAAATTACGGCATCGGGGAGGGAAAAAGCTGTGCCTACAGGCACTCGAGAACCTAAAATGCGGCTTATTTTGGCGGACCAACACCCGCCGCTGTCACGTGCTTGCATACAGACAGTGTTGTAGGGGGTAGTAGTAGCCTTGTCGTCTTATCTGGTGTCGGGCCAGGAATGTGGGTGCGGGTATGGACTCACGCTATCACAATCACTGTTAGCTGTAGCACACGTAGACGTTCGCGTCTAGAATTGGGTGGGAGATGATCTTCTTTCCCTCCGACTTCGAGCTCACATTCGGATTTGTTTTGTTCTTCCCCGGACGGAAGGCTGATCTCTACACTGCTAAATGTGCCCCCCTCGCTTAATGGCTTCTTTATTACAGTTTACATAATTCGAATTTTAGTAGCTCATTGACCAACGAGACTTGTTAGCTCAAGGATGCAAAAAAAAGCGCAGTAAACCCAGACCGTAAAATCTTGTGCAATTGTTCAGACCCGGTCGTCGACTGGGACTGGACAAAAAGGGGGGCGAAAGGAGCCATCAACGCTTTGTCTCTCTTAGTTGCAGTTGCAAAATTTTCTTCAGACAAGCATGGCGCTATTTCTATAGATTTATCCCGTGCTCGACGTTCTGGGAAACACTACTGGGCTGAGTTTTTCAACCACATATGCATGCCAGTCGATCAATGACGAGTTTGCACATGAGCACACATGTCTTCAATTTTTGAGTGTGCAGCGCACGAAATGGCCTGCTTGTCCCACTGCGCCAGCCCCACGCCAGTGCATCACGCCAGGCCGGAGGGGGAGGCACGCAGGCATGCAGGCGGGCACGGGAGCAGGGACGAAGACGCCCTGAACTCGATTATTCGTCTTTCTTCTCTCCTCCATCTCGGTTTAGGCCGAGATTATGACACCTTATTTCGCCCTGGCTGCAATGATAGATGTTCTCATTCCCTGCCAGACAATGATCAGCGAGATATTTTCCCCCCGCTTTAATTTCAACAGTCTCTGTGGCGCGGTCAGGCCCCATTAGAAGCCAATCGAGACTATTTTATTTCTTCTTATCAATTCCAACGGAAACTTTTCGGATTGTTCTCCCTGGCTTCTATCCTCTCTCTCTTGGCGGCGGCCCCCTGCTGCTCGCTCGGATTGCCTTCTGGACTTTCGAGGAGAGAGAGAAGAGAAAAAAGATCAATATACGTTAGCTGCGAGCAAAGAAGTGGGCGAGAATTTGAAGGGGGAAATGGAGGGGGCCTTGAGGCATTGCCGTCGAAGAAGAAGGCACCTTTGTGTCTGCCTCTCACTGTAGCAACTGTACTCGTAGTCTGTTTGAGTACATACAGAGGAAGAGGAGAAGAAGATGAAGAACAACTCTTTTTTCAACCGTTTTCCTTTGTGGTAATTGCCTCCACCACCTAAATCTTACCTTCCCGTGTCCACCCCTCATCTGGGGATGGCTGCAAGTCATTAGGAATCTTGACGTCAGGGGCCAAGCTGCTTCACAGCGGGCCATTCCTCTCTCTGTGCCTGCGGTTCTACTATTTTATCTTGGTAGAGAGGAAATGTGGCATGGTGGAGCTGGAGAGAGAAGTCAATTTTATTGCGGTAACCCCGTGAAGAAGGAACAGAAAGGTGTGCAGCTCATGTGTGTAAAGTGAAAGAGGAGCTGAATGAATGGCGGTGGCCATTTTGGATCGAGCTAAATTTTCTTATCTGCCGCCCTTTCGGCTCTCCTTTGATTCCTCCTGGGCTGCGCTGCTCCTGCTGCCGCCGCCGCTGTGCTCATAACCAGCCCAACTTCTCTGTGTGTTTCTCCCCCCCCTCCCTCTGCCACGGCCAAGCTCCTTTCCATCGCTCCCTCGTAGTACACATGCAAATTCACCCCCTTTCTCTGCTCCCTCATTTCGGATCCAACCCATCCTTCTCTCTCATTCAGTTGCAGCGGCAACGACAGACGAGCTTACGTTGTCATTGCTGCCTCGCCTAATTCTAGCTCTGCCGCACTCGCAAACCGTGAGCAAACCCAGAATACGTGATCCGCCGAGGAAAGCTGCCAGACGGGTTTCAAAGGGGGGAGAGAGCGACCGGAGCGAGATCGCTGTTGGTTGAGGTGGCGTGATGCACATATTCGGTTTCGCTTTTTAATGCGTGAGCTTCGTCCGACCACGCAGCTGAGCTGAGGAGAGTTAATTCCGGCAGCGGTCGGTCTGCAGAAACAACAGAGCACCGTCCTTATGCTGGAGTCCGGCGTGGCGCTGGTCGTCCACCCGTCCGTCCGCCCGTCTGTCCGTCCTCCAGTTGTCGTGCAGGATCAGCTGAGTTGTCGCGGTGCATCCATCGCAGTCAGTATCTGTACCGTAAGGAGGAACGTATTTGGAGAGGCTCCTAAACCACGTCCGGAATCTCAGCAAAGTCTTTTGCGGAATCTCGGATGGAGAATTTTTAGACTGAGACAGGCTAGACAGAGGAGGGAGGTTCTGAGGGAAGGAGTCTAGTCGAAGGGGGCAATAAACGTTGCGCCTTCGATGGCAAAACAGAGATAGAGTGAGGGAGACAGACAGACAGACAGAGAATGCTTTCGGCCATTTTTGAGGGGCTAACAACAGCTGTGGCTAAGTTCGTCGTTTGAGGAAAGGAGACGCCTTCGCTTTTGCAGCTCGTAGCGTAAATGGAAGAAGATACAGCCTGGAAAAAAAATCGCGCAATTGATGGTGTAGACAAATGATTGGACACGGTTGGGGACTACAAACGCTGACGACGCATCCGGGAGGATCGACACTCGAAGAAAGGAATTCCCCTCCTTTTCTGCTCTTTGTAGCTACTTCTCTATTTACAGTAGCCGACTACAGTACTGTTCTACTTCTACAGTGCATGATAGCTGTTATTGTCAAACGGGCCACATTAAGTGGCTCTTCTGTTTCTATTATCTTGGATGGAGTAGGTGGAAGTGCCGGGATGCAGGTGCTTCAAGAGGAGTCCATTTCTCCACAGAGGAACGCTGTGAGCCAAGGCAACAAGGTTCATATCTTTAAGGAAAAAATGACATCCGTATCGTCCTCATTGTCCTCAGTGCGTGCTGACTTATTCACCCAGAGGAGAGGCAGCGGATAGGAGGCCGAGGAGGAGGTAGCAAAAGACTGTTGGCACCGCTTCTAAAGTTTGTCTTCAAGAAGAAAAAGAATGACTTGGCAAGTTCATAAAAATGGCGTTAGCTAGACAGGCGCCAACCATGGACTAACGTGCGGTGATGGTGGCGGTTGCCGCCGCCGCCGCCGCCACCACTGCCGCCGTTGCCGCCGCCGTTGCCGCCACTGTGTATAGTAGGAGGAGTAGTTGTGGCGGTGGCTTTGCTCCCTGGCAGGCCATTTTTAATCTCCCCTTTAACTCCACTCTATTCAGGCTTCTTTCACTGGGGAAAAATTGAAAGTGGAAAGAAAAGAACGGGTTGGAAATTTTTCGTCTGTTTCATCTCGTCCTTCTTTCTCTGGGTAGCAGCAACAGCAAGCTCAGGACGACGAAGAAGAAGGAGAAGAGGCCTCCTAAGCCATAACCCAGAGATAAGACCCAAAGCACCGTACATATGTACGTACCTACATACTTTTCTTAAGCGAACCAGCCCCAAAATCTGCGACTACAAGGTACATACGTTGATATCTGGCTGGGGTCGACATGGGATTTGGCTGGTGGTCGTCTCTTTTTCCCCCTTCTGCCTGCTTACCTACCCACAGAAGCTCCCCAATTGACTGCGATGACGGGCATGTATTCACAAGCCAGAGAGAAATGATGATGTTTCCAGACGATATTTTTAGCTTCCTCCGCTGCTCATTCAAGATCTTTCACGGGAGAGAGAGAGAAGGACGATGACTTGACAAAGCTCATTTTTCCTACGAAAAAACCGGTTCAATTTCACTGCTGCTACTGATGAGCTGACTCCGTATGTACTACTGTGCCTGGCGTGGCAGAAGCAAAACCACATAGTGTAGCATGAAACGTAAGAGATACTTTCTCTCAGACATGCAGGAGACGGACGGAGGACGGACAGACAGACAGACAGACAGACAGACAGACAGACAGACAGACAGACGGAGAGGCGAACAGACAGACAGACACACGCACACACACACACACACAGACGGACAGAGAGCTGTCCTCTGTCCATGCGCATTCACTTGATGCTGCCCTCCCCCTGCCTGCCTCCCTGCCTTCGTCTTCTCCCGTCAAATACATAAATGCTCACAATGTATTGTTGTTAGAACGTGCCCATTTTGAACAGGAGGAATAAACATAGGCGTGGCAGTAAAGTGCCTTTGATGCTGCCTGGTGGTGGCGACGGAGAGGAACCCGCGACTTCACTTTTTCCCTCTCCTGGTTTTTGGTAGCATTAGGGGCTGGGCAGGGCTGAGCTGAGAAGGCTGCAGCTTCTTTTTTTACGCCTGGAGTGAGAAATATCTCTCTCCGTCAATCAACTTTAGGCCTAAAGAGCCATCATTTCTGTCTCCCCGCGCTCCCTTGTTATGCTTTCTTGCTGGGCCTTCTAATCTTGTCAGATGGAAAAGAAAAACCCAGGCAGCCGACGGCGGCCTGGAGGCCTGTTTGGAGTGATGTATAGCGCCGTGCCAAGCCTTGTAAAACAAGAAGGCGCTCTGGGCATCATTATTCAAGTTTCAAACGGTCAGAGGGAGGAAGGAGGGGCACGGGAAGGTCATTTTTCACTACCTAATCCTCTAATTTATGCGGATGACAACAAGCTAGAAATAATCATCACCTCGTCGTCGTCGTCGGCCCCCAGGAAAACTCTTTTTGGGAGCTTCGGTGACGCCCAAAAAGGATTTGAGAACTGCCTTCTGCCCTTGTCCATATTAGGCGATCCCAAACGACGAAAGAGAGAGAGACAGAGAGCTGGCATACTCAGCTCGCTTGTATGTGTACCTTCAAGTCTCCTTTGTTCGTAACTCGACCCCGCTTTTTTTGGTACTTATTGATATACCTAAGTAGAAGGGCCAGTACCCCGGAGGAGGACCTCCTTCGCGTCATCATGCACATACGTGAAAAACATCACAGCTCTGTAATCTGAACAATCCTACTCCACTTTCAAGGTAAGACCAACGCACGCATCATCGTCGGTCCAAATGTGGTCCCTCCCTAGGACTCTGCGAAGACTTCTCCTTTCATCAAGCGTGTCCATCTGCCCCGTTAGAGAAAACCCTTTTCTGCGAAACAATTGCCATCTGACAGACCTGGTGACAGGATTTTTATGGAAGGCTGACAGGCGGTCCGTTCTCACCTCGTCACATCTGTGGCGTTAGCCTCATTAGGTTGTGGTGTAAGTGAGAACAGCGAAGAGAACGTTGATTTGATACCCCCAACAGTGCATAACTGAGTTACGTTACGTACATATTATTGCAGGATAACTAAGTGCAGTCTGTATGCATACTGCCGGCTTAGCCATGCTGTAACGTACGTAGGAGTAGCCGTTGGGTTTACTTTATCTAGCATTGCGTGCGTGTAAAAGTTCATGTTTATAACCAATGTTCGTTATGAACAAGATATCCAACTTTCCCGTTACTTTGCGCTAGAGGAGCTGCGTAGCAACTTGCCCTAATCGACCTTTGTCATCAGATTGTTATCGCCTCTTGCCTGAGGTCTTTATTTCGAGACTTCGCAAGCACGCAGTGCAGGTACGAAGAAAAACGAAATGGCCAAGCATTAAATTTATTCATTCCATTTCTTAGCACCAGCATGCTGTGTTTGAGGGGATTCATTAAAGAAGCTTAATGCACTCACTCACCCACCCACTCGCTCACTCACTGTCGAAATACCTGTGCAGTACCCTGAAACTTCTGAAAAATCCTTTCCCCCCGTTGTTCGGCCTTTGTCGGGGATCAGGTCAGAGTAATCATGCCAAAAGAAGCAGTCATAATGTTCCTTGGCTGCAACTCCGATCTCACCTGAAATACCAATGCTGCACTGAAGAAGTGGACGATGTAGCATAATTCATTTCTTTCCCTTCCAATAAAGAGAGAGCTTGGGGGAGAGGCGCTTGATAGGCCAGGGTGAGATTAATTCACTGATAAACTGCGAGTGGGGCTTATGATTGATTGCACGGGGTGAAATGACGCTCATCACACAAACGAACGGACAAAGCAGGGGAGCCTCTGAGTCGACTCTGGCTCTCCCCGTGCCTGTCTGCAGTGAGTGCGAAGGCGAAGACAACTATAGATTTAGTTGTACGTGTACGTGGTTACACATGTGCCAGTACAGTTTCGTCCCCATGATGGTATGCGATATCATGTACCAGGCAGCGGAAGCCGAGCAGCAGCCAGGGGCAGAGACAGCGGCAGAGGCATGATAGCGCACAATAATGAGAGAAAAAGAGGAATGAATAAACGAGCAGTAATGACTAGTAGGTACACAATCTCTGAGACGAGAGTCGGAGGAAAAAGAGATGATCAGATAGCCGGCCAGATTAATCATGTTAGCGACGAGGCAGAGAGAGAAAACCGCCTTCCTCCCTCTGACTGAAGTCAGACAGACAGACAGACAGACAGCAGCAGCTGATATGGAAAGGAGGTATGCAGGCATTGCTGGAGTAAAACATTTCCCCCGTTTTTCAACGTCTGCGCCGTGACTTCCATTTGTCACAGGCACGTCGCCGTCCCTGAGGTTGACAACTGTAGCTATCGCTACTGCTGTGCAGTGCCTACAGCAGGCGGACAGTATTGTGATTTACGTAGCTTTTTTATATAAAAAACGGTTTGACAGAAGCAGCCAATGCAACTTTCATCCATGTGCAATGATTTCATTACGGGATTTCGCCTCTTCTGCCTGCACTGCAAAGTACAGGAGGCCTCCAGACCATGACGCCGAATCATTGGTCTCTGTACTCACATTGCATGTGCACAGTTGTACATTAGTCGTGAAAGAAGCAGCAGAAGAAAGAAAAAAAGAAAGCTGCATCTCCTCCCAATGTTGTTGGCAGTGCTGTCGCTACCAATGCTGCTCGACTTTCCTAGTTTGTATACGTAATGACACATGCTCCCATACCATTGGCTCAGTTCTTATCGATTGGCGGGGGCTGCAGCTAACGCGGTTCTGCTGCTGCAGACGCCGGTGCTGTCCTGGGCGGAGTGCGCGTGTGTGGCGGTCGCATCGCTCGCACCCTTCAGGATATCCTTGCGAGGGGAGTGGGGAGAGGGAGGAGTGTGTGCGAGTTGGGCGAATCGATCGCAACCACGAATAGAAGAAGGGGAAATGCTGGGGCTCACAATGCTCTTGATATCGAGCTTCAACACTTGCTGTTTTTTGGCGCAAATGCTGTGGGTAGCGTTTCATTCTTGAAACCGAGTACGTGGGTTTAGTATCGTGTTCTCGTGGCGTCTAAAGCGGGCCTTTTAGAGAGAGAGAGAGTTTTTGTCAATGTGACATTTGCTGCGTCGCAATTAAGCTAATCACAAGTTCCTAATATCGTCATTCTTGAGAGCAGCTGCGGCCGCCTCAAGAGGAGCGTTGCCTACAGCAGTACTGGCCCCGTTACTGTCTGCAATAGGAAGGCTTAACGTTCAAATCCACTCATTAGCTCCATATTCATAGCAGTGAAATCTGGCACTCTGATTTGTGTGTGCAGCTCAGCACCACGTTCACAGGTACGGCAGCCTAGCTGAAGAAAGGGAGTAAGTAATGGCGAAGATAATTAAAAACCGCAGTCGTGGCCGTTCTTTGTGACGGTTATTTGCGGAACTTTTGCCCATTTGCTGTCAACTTCAGTCTCCAATAAACATATCTCTAGTAGTCTGTACTTCGGTACTGACGTCCAGCTGGCTGGCTGCTTGAACCGTGTGCCGTATTGTACTGGATCAAAATTACGAGAAAGGGTTGTTTGTTTTTCCTTATAGTCTTACACAGACAGTGAGGGCCTCGTTGAGCCAGCCATCGCTGGTAAGTATGACGTGTATGACTTGGAGTCATATAGTTGAGGAAGACGGAGGCCTCAATTGTGGTCTCCTTAGAACTGTTACCACCAGTGCTGCCCTCCTTCCCCCTGCGGTTCATTTCTTCCTACGTGGATGAATGCTGTCGTTTGTGTGTGCATCCATTACGCCACTGCCAACTACGTTCGAGTAGCTATTATAGTACCTGAGATGCTGCTGCTTCTTGCACACGAGACCTTCTGTACTGTTGTGGGTAAGCAGTAGTTGGAGCAGCAGGCCTATTTGGGAGGTGATTTTGCCATGGCAGAGCGTCGTAATGATACTGTGCGGTCGCCTTGAATTATTGTTCGTGGTGTGCGGTAGTGACAGCCAACCCTGAGATGGCGGAGAAGCTCCCTGAAGCAAAATTTATTCTTGCCTTCCGTGCCAATGAAGAATGCCAGGGGATGTGTGAATGTAGACGTTACACCACATCATTGAACGCGGTCTCGGACAGAAACGCGTGCTCAGCGTCTGTCATAATAACCCTTCAGTCTAAAAGGGCCGGCCTGCCACACGTATGCGTAGACTATAGTATTATCGGCGCCAAGATGACAAAGTCTTCCCGGTTGTTGCATCCTGTAGCAAGCTCCCGACACGCACACTACGCATGATGCTGCTTCGTCGGCGCTGTGCAGCGCACATAGGAGTTTTACTTGTACCAACGTACCGTACCTAGTGTACGTGGAGTCCCCTGTGTCAAACACACTGAGTCGCCTTCCCTCATCTTCATCGGCATTGCTGCTGCTCCAGCCAACGAGGCAGTGGGTTCGCAGTGCTGTACCTGTCGTAGCGATCACGCATGGGGCTGTGGCGTCGGCGTCGTCATGGAATCGTAAGCAAATATTCCTTAATTAAGTGTGTAATTATACGACTGGGGCGACGTTCTCTGGGCCCTTTAATTGCTACCTGCCAAATCTTTCCCCCTTCTTACCGTCCTACCTGATTTTCCTTTTTCTTGTTGGCCACCTCTAATTTTAAGCTCTTTCCTGCCTTTTTTTCGGCCCCTCTTCTCTCAGGGAAGTGGCGAGTGGAGGTGGCCCGCCAAATAGCAATGGTACAGGGTGTTTTTGCTCGCATGTGCCAACATAGCAAAGAAAGAGCAACAGAGTGCCCACGGAGCAGCCAGTCAGCCAGCCGGCCTAATAATCTAGAATAATCCGACGAAATGAAGACATTTCTTCTCAATTTGGCAACCCGAATCACTTCTGGACTCATTAAACTGCGGCAAGTACTAATGAGGTATGGGGCAGTACGTAAGTTACGCAAATTGACCGTTCGCGTTCTCCTTTCTGGAGCTGTTGGCCCCACCCCATGATGGGATTGACATATTAAGTCCAACCCGAACTAACTTGAGTTCATATTTATGGGACAGCTGCCTTGCATCATTGAGTGACTGACTTTATGCATAAGGGTTGTTCTCTGGAGCCTGGCGTGGCTGTCTGTTTTACTGGCTGGCTGGCCGACTGGCTGGCTGGGTGACTGGCTGGGTGGCGGGCTGCCTGGCTGGGTGGGTGGGTGGCTGACTGACTTGCTCTTTTCTCTTCTGCGCGACAATAATCAGCAGACTCAAAATGCTTGTTTGTCTAGCAGACCGTGATACACAAGTATCACACACGCTGCACGTTGTACATGTGCATTCTGTCAGTAGTCTTAAGCCGGCAGCAACAGGGAATACATTTCGAAAACTATCGTGTTTTACAAACTCTTCCTCTGAACTGCCTGCGCGGGCTTGCGAGCTTCAGTGTGGCTATGGGCTCGAAGTCGCATTATAAGAAACTGTATTGCTCACCAATTTGCATGTCTGTATTGCTTCTACGCCCAGTGTGTCGATGTGAACACTTGAGATGCAGCAGTGCAGATACGTGTAATCCACGGTGTCCTCTTTCCTGAGCATCTCTTCTTTCAACCATAGGAGTGCTGGAATAAGTGATTCAGCGATTAAAGTCGAGAATGAAATGAAGAACCCAGAGAAGGAGAAAAAAAGCAAGGAAGAGAGAAGAATCGGTTTACCAATTCATCAGGCCTGTTCGTTAGCGAGGTATAGAGTTCCTACGGATCCAGATTTGAGCCGAGTAGGAACTTCATACCGTGCTCTCGAACTGTGCCTACCTTACTACGACTGCAGAAGCAAGAAAATGGTTTCGGTTTCATTTGAGAAATGAATGGGAGAACAAAACCTGGCCATGGGGGCAGACGGAGGAGATGCCAAAGCGGCTCAGGTAAGGAATGAAGAAAAGAAAATCATCAGAGATGTTTTGTGCTTGTGGGGCTGTGAATAGCAACGTTTCGAGTCGGCCCACAGTACTTCCACTCTCTGGAAAATGACGCATCTTGTTTCATCTCTTCTTTTGTGACGTTATTTGGATGGAAAAAAAGAGAGAAATGTTCAGTTTTTTATGCCCATGATGCTCCAACTCTGATATACTGCATACTATAACAGAATTGTACGTACTTACACGCTTTGCAAAACTGCGCGTAGACTTATATATGCCGTATACTGAGGAGTAGCTGTGCGAAACTGTGCATGCCTCCTCTTTCTCCCTTCGAAACAAGTCGAATTTTATTGCGGCCTCTAAATTTTATCTGTTCTTTCTCCCTCTCTGCCTCTTTTTAACAAGGCACAAAAGGGAGCCGGGAAGAAGAGTAACGACGCTGCAATCTGGGCAGGATTTGTCGTAATTCGCCGTTCGAGAAGTTGTCAAACCGATTCTGTCTTAGCTTGTTGGCGACGCTCGCCAACGCACGTCTAGGAGGTGTCGGGGTTGTTCCTGTTCTCGTCGGAAATGGGGACTTGAAGGGATGTCGAGATTAGTTTTGAGTGGACACGCAACTCCTATAAAGAAGGAGACGAAAATTTGTATAAAAGAGTTGAAGTTGCTACCTCACCTTAGTGGTGACGTCAAGGAAGAAGTTTCGGGCCGAAAGAGGCATATGGTACACGGTCACCCAATGAGAATGGTCGAGCACAGCCCTCAAACTACGGTCATAGAGACAAGGTCATATCCAACCTTCGTCGAGGCCACAAAATCTTATGGCAAAGTTTGGTCGTGTTTACTCAACAATAAAATCAAATATTGATGAAGCTCGGGGACTATACGTGTCCTGACAGATTAGGCCGCAGTCCTTCGAAGAATGTCCCTTCTTGTTTGCATCAGCCCCTATCTCTTCGTGTGTGGCCACCCGTAAAGGAGGATTTCGATACATTTCTCTTAAACTTGGAAGAACATCACCTGATGCACGTAAAGGTGAAAAGACGCAGAAATCTCATCTGTTCCTGTGAATGCGGCCGTAACAGAGTATTTATGGGGTGTCCTGTCGACACTTGGCAAGAACTTCTCTCCTTGAGAACCGCAAGAGGGACATGGATAAAGTCACAAGCGCCTTTAAGAGTCGAGTGTCTCGCATGTATGAGTGAAAATAACAACTTTTCCATCGAGATTTCTTTTTTTGCCTCTTGTCGTGCGGTCGTGTCTTGCTCTTCTGCAGTATCACAATCTTTCTTCTCCCAGTGCCTCTGGCCAGCCTCGTGGGTTTTGAGATCCGAGCTCTAGACAAACGAAGGCACGCAGGCAAAACGATCAGGAACAGAGTCGTTCCGAGGCTGCCTGGATATCAGAAGCAAATATCGCGCCGTCGAGTCTCTCTTTTTCCCCTGGCTGGGGTCAAGCTACTTGATACGTGTAGCGAGATAGAAGTGCTTGTACTCGCAGGTGCGTGTGTACTGCGCCGTAGGCGAGAGTACCATGGAGTGGCACTTATCCATTCCGTGGAAGAGTCGGTGTCCTGCCCTTACTGCGTGATTCCGCGCTTGGGTCGAGTACCAATACAGTTCACTCATACATGTGGTCCAATAATAGTGTTGGCTTGTGCTAGAAGGCATAGCTGATATCGACATACGATAGCTTTGAGAGAGAGAAGAAGCTGATCGCTGATATTCACCTGTGGCAAGGCAGACAGATGCACGCGAGCAAGGAAAAGTTGTCACCTCTCTGCACGTGAGTATGTTGCAGGCACATGAGTAGGACGTCGAACTAACATGAAAGTAAGAGCCCGCCTGTACAGGCCAGTGGTTAGACATTGCAATATCTCATTGTGGCCCTGCAGAGCAGGCAAAGTGTCATTGCAGAGAAAAAAAAATGCCCGCGTGCACTCGTGACTGCCATTTTCTGAGTCTGCTGCAGGAAGAAACGTTGTGTGCTTGTCTGGGCCCATATTTGGAGCAAAAGAGAGGCAATCTGCTCGTAACACTTCCCCCCCCCCCGAATTCTGACGTCGCCGTTCCCTTGATAGCAATGCAAACAGAAAATGTTAGTCTTCAAGAGGCCTCGATTCTTGCCCTGTCAACTTACAACGTGCCTAATCTGTGTTCTTATCTGCACACAGACTACAGGAAGAGAGGCCAAACGATGGCTTGTTTTAGCGCGCACCACGTACCGTACGCGTACGAACGGCATATTCTATCAAGAGAGTGTTTTTAGAATAGCAGACAAGCGAAACGTGGCACGTGGGAGTAGAAGACGAAGGAGAAATGACCCTGCCGCACGAACTAGTCTGACTCCTCCCCCGCCAAGACAGTGATTTATCTGGCGCTCAAAGCTCGCACGGTCGCACTCCAAGTACTTGCAATTAAACTCCAGGCAGATTCGTATCTTGTGAGAGATGTTGGCACTACAAAGTATCTGTCCCCGCCCAAATGCGATAACTGCGATGCCTTATTGTGTAAATGTACGAGTTCGTGGGAGGGAGGGCGACGCATCGCGTCGACACCGGCACTGGAGGCATATGGAGTAAAGCAGTTTTTACTCCTTCTTGTGGCTTGATTTGCATTTCCAAAGACAGTAATTAATTAACTGTCGGAGAGGCCATTTTCCTAGTCCGCATAGAAAGCGAGGAAAAGGGAGTGGTCTAGAAATGTGGCTGAAACGAGCCTTCCTCCGCAATCATGCGGTCTTTGTTCCACGGAGACTCTTTCTCACATCTCATTGTCTTAGTTGTGAGGTAAAAAGAGTGGGAGGAGACCAAGAAAACTCTGCTGCTGGAAAGGAATCTTCCTTTTCTTCTTCTCTCTCAAAAGCCAAGTTGAACGTAAAAGTTGTACGAGAACGTAAAGCAGCAGCATTACTGGATTTCATTCATGGGCGTTGATGACTGCCTTTTTCCCGCGGTCTGATTACCAAACGCCGCCATATCTCGGTCAAATTAGGTTCTTTTCTTTCCTTCGCCCCCCTAGACAATACAGAAAAGAGCGCGTTCTAACTAACTGTACTCGTATTGGCCGTCCTCTAATTGTCATTGCATGCGTGAATGTGTGTTTTATAATTGTGCGTCTCCTTTCTCACACGCGCAAGCACACACGACTGTTCTTCAAAGGCAGTCTCATCCTGCATCAAAGGGAACTGGAGTAGGAGTTGCACTTTTTCCTTCCCCTCTCCTCTTCATTGGCTGGTGGCGTTTGAGAGCTCACTTGGCACCAGCTTTGCAGCGCGCTTTTGTAGCACCTAAATACGTGTTCGTACTCGGGGACTGCGGACAAACGCACGTAAGTTTCAGTGCTGGAAGGAGCAACAGCAGCACCGAAACGGATGTGGTGTGAGAGAGGGGGAAAAGAATCATCATCAAACAGTCCAATTGCGTCGGTGTGTGCGGCAGCGCCACACCGGATAGGGGAGGAGGAAAAGAGCAGACATGCGATCTTGGATCAACCAACATGGAGGCGGCGGAGGAGGCGGCATCAAGAGACGAGGAGGACGAGGGGTGGGACCTCCACTGGCCGTCATCGCCCAAGGTCTGAGAGAGCCACCGGCTTCGTCCCTACCGACGTAGTCGGACAGGGGAAGGGAGGGAAGCTTCCGACCAAGAAAGTGGAGAAATGTCTTGGACATGACTTACTTGTATGCTCTCGAGGCACTTGCCAGAGTAATATTGAATAACTTAATTGCAGTGTTTTGTGGACATTTAGTGCGGCTCCCGGGTATTGACAGTAAGAGTCAGGTAAGAGCACATTTTGGGCATTATTTTTTTTCCGCGCGCGTTGGCGCCTGTAGCAGCAGCAGCAGCGGAGCCGCCCTAATTATGTACCATAAGTAGTACAATTGGTTTGTGCAAGTTGTAACCGTTAAGGCGGACGCTTTTTTGTGCGCACGTCCACAATTAGACGGGCCATTACTTTTTCACATTTCAGCCGCTTGAGAAGTCATTCTCAAGTTTTTTTGTTTACTCGACTTCTTCCCTGTTTTTGCGGCTTCCCAGTAGGTGGCTATTCTTCACTGCCAAAGTCATTTTCAGCGTGCGTTGGCAAAATTAGGAGTTTGCGTACGCATAATCACTTCCTTGCCGAAGAAGGACGATTTTATGTGGCTGCGTTCAACCGACAACTCGCAAACTTTTCCATCAGCGGATATCAAACCGAAACAAGCTCAGCATGGCTGGCAAAACTGACACCATGAGCCAGAGCATGGATACCAAGTCATTGCACACCCATCTGCATCTGAACTGGAGCCAGCTGAATTGTTTCAATGAGAGCAGCAGCTGTACTAATGTTCCTGGCTGGCAAGCACTCCCTACGTACTGCTACTACTGCTTCGTTATGTTCATGAGCACAGTCTCGAGGAGGAGCAGCATTTGTTGAGTCCCCGGCTGGCTTGATCAATTTCATTTGCATAAATTTCCCCTTTTCGTTCACTGCTGCTTCGTTCATCCCCCTCTCCTCATCTTTTCCTTTCCACTACATTCCCTACTGTACATTGCGTACATTTGCTGCCCGTGCATCAACGCGTGGAATGAAGAGAGAAGAAAATCGATCACCCATTGGACGACCAGGGGTGGTGGATGGAAAGAAAGTGGAAAAAATCAGCTTTCTTTTTTATTTCCTTTCTTGCTCCTTTGTTCTGCGCATGCGCACTCAGCTTCACAGAGAGTCTTTCTCTCTTTCTGTCACTTACTCGTTCATTTGCTCACTTACTTCGTCATTATTCACTTGGTCGCTTACTTGGTCATTCACTCACTTACTTGCTCAACCACTACAGTGAAACATGCTTACTTAATATTTTGCACCAGCACCACTGAGTCTGTCCACCAGGCATTTCAGGTAGTCATCAGGCACGGGATCTAAAGATGACATGATGGCAGTCTGGAGTTGCCCAGCGGACTCAAATTGTCTTCCACACTTAAAAACTTTTCTTGACGGCCATTCAAAGGCATTTTCCATCAGGTTCAGATCAGGAGAAAGAGCTGGCCATGACGTGGTGTGTTCTTGATTAGCCACCGGGAAGTGGCATTGTCAACTGGAGCATTATCTTGCTGGAGCACCTAATCCTGACCCCAAGTTCTGCTTCTGTCATCGACAATATGAACATTCTGAAGAAGCTCAATAAAACTTTTGAGCACTCAGGCAATCAATGACAAGTCGCAACTTTATTGTCCCGATTCCTCCCCATGCCGTGACGCTGCCTTGACCACTAGCTCATGTAGAGCAGATATCCTGAGGTAGTCCAGTTATGTTGAAATACATTTGGGCCATCCGCTCATCAGCTTGCGAGTTGCTGTCCCAGATTTGATGGTTTTGTGCAAAAGTCATCGTACCTTCGTTGTGTTGTTGCAGAGGCTTGCTCCATGGAGTCTCTCTCAGCCTCTTCTTGAATCCACTTGCTTTAATGAAGGTGTCGGCGGTCTGCCAAGAGCAGTTTGTTACATCCCTGATTTCAGCTGGAGACGCTCCTGGGTTTTTCCTCACAGCCCTGATGACGCACCTGCCGAGGGCTAGAGGGATGCTGTTGGTACAAACACCCGCCTTGGCCCCATAACTCTCAGGGTTCGGTAAGTAGTTTGTAATAACTACCATACTACAGTTAATCATGGCAGCAATTGACGATGAGATAGACCACCTGCAGCCAGTTTAGCGACAAGTCCAAGCTCAAATTGTGATGGTGTTGATACCTTTGGTGCTGTAACAGTCTCATTTAGAGCTGTGACGTGAAAGTAGAGTGCATCTTGCAGATTTGAGTTCTTCATACTGATGAACAGGTCTCATACTTTCTTGACAGCAGCTGGCCTGGCTGATGTGTTCAAGGTATAGTTTTGACAGAATGGGGCGTAGCAGTCAGAGATTTTGCCTGCTAGAGAGTCCACACAATGATGCACCATCACTTCGGACTAATTTTTTTTCATAAATACGTCATCATATACACTGGGTGAATGCAAAATGGCATAAGGTCTCATACCTTTCTGCAGTCCTGAGCGTTCATACGTGCGTGGAGGAAACAAATTCGCCGTCACATCGAATGCTTGCTCGCTCGCTCGCTCGCTCGCCTGTCTGTCTGTCTGTCTGTCTGTCTGTCTGTCTGTCTGTCTGTCAATCACCCCTTCCATGCCGACGTGTTGGTTAGCAGCGTCACCCGTAGACACCGCAAAATGTTATTACCCCGGAGCAGCGTTTAGCGGAGCAAGAAGCTGTCGTTGCACAGCGCAAAACTGCAGAGGCAGCAGAGAAGCCATCCGGTTGGTGTCAGGAGAGAATGTGACAGTCGCGCTGTTTAACGCGATGCCATTGATTTCGGTGCCAGATGGAAGCTAGCGAGCGATTGGTTTGGGAGAAATGGAGATCTGATTGCATTGCATTCACCCCACCATTGTAGCAAAGCCCAGTCAAGCGAGGAGTCGTTGTTCGGGCGGCGTCAGCGGCCGAACAGGACGACGGAAGCTATCGAGCAGAGGGGGGAGGGGAGGGGACTATTTGCTTTTGCCGATCCCACCTTCCTGTTTTCCAATAATACGTCCTCGTCTCCCCCCCAACATTCAATGTACATGCAAGATGGACCCAGTCTGAAAAGCATCTGAGAGGTGTGGCCTAGCCCGGCAAGTACCACACGCATCAGTTCAGCTGGGATCGTAAGTGCGTGTCCAGTGTCCACACGGTCTGAATGTTCGGGGTGTCCTTGTCCATGCACTCATTCACGGAGCCGCCGATCATCGACAGCAATTTCCTCAGCCGGAAGGTGTAGGCTGTCCAACGCTTATTGTTTAACTTGTTTTTTCCTGAAAAAAAAGAGATCGTGGCTCTACTTAAACACAGGTCAACGTCAGCGTCTTCTTCGGGAGGATCCTCCGGACTTTGAAAGAGGAGCATCTCGGGTTCTCCTAACGTCTCATGGCTCTGGCCTGGCAGAAGTAGTCGACGTCGGCTTTCATGGCCTCCAGAAATGCTTTTGCCGAACGGCGTCCTGAACCCGAGCCAAGTCGAAGGCGCAACCTATCACGCATATGTTACGCCAGACTGCAGGGTAGGAGCTTTGCAAAATAATGACGCTTTCAATTAGCGTTAACGCAGGTCCTCACAGATAATCCATCAATCGACGCAGGAAGAGCGGAAAAGGAAGTTCACGATCACTACAATCAAGTGGGAGAGGGAGGGAAAGAGCCTCGAGACCTCCCTTGTCTTGCTCAGCTGGAAGACTCAGGTGAGGCAGGAGTAGGAAAGGGAGGGCCTGGTGAGACTACTTCACGAAGTCTCATTAAGTCGCCCTAAATGTCCTCTACTTGTCGATTTGCTCACGTCTTCCACGTCGTCCAGCGTGGTGACAGTTTGCAGTCCGATATAATTAATTGCACATGGCCAGCACGCATTATGTGCTGTGCTCTACTGTGCTGCGCTCCCCTGTGGTGTCCTTCACTGTGCTGTGCTCCACTTCAATCGACTCCACTTATTGTCCGCGTTACTTGAGGCCTTCTGCCAGTATATGGTAAATGTTTATGTTGATTGACTTATGATTTCTCATCATCGACCGAGTCTCGCAAACTTCCTTCCAGCCGCACACGTGCAAGGTCGCTCATGCGCTAACTGGTTTCCCTTCTCGGGGTCGAAAATCAGATCTGCTGAAGGTGACAAGTCAATCCGGACCAAAAACTCACTTCCCATTTGGCCTCTCCAAACACAGACTGAAAGACCATTTATTTTCATTATAGATCGCCTGTTGATCAAATGTTTATCAACACACGGTTGGGCCGGGAGTGAAAAGTGGGCAGACGGTCGTATTTGGAAGGGTGCCATCGTTTATCCAGTACTTTTTCTCTCCCTCAAGCTGCTCTAAACGGAATAAATGGAATTCGAATGAGAGAATGAAAGAAAGAAAGAAAGAAAGAAAGGAAGAGAGAAAGAAAGAAAGAAAGAAAGAAAGAAGAAATAAATAAAGAAAGAAAGGCCGTTGGCACAAGAAACGGTCGTAGCCTCTTCATTCCTAATATGTGGCATGTCCATGTAGATAGCTTCACGAATTGCCCGCGGAGATGCTGACGGAAGAAAATGAATCAAAAAAATGAGTGCAAACTTTCGTCCAGCTTTATGGCGAGCCTACGTATGAGAAGTGAAACATTAAAGTCGAAAACTTGATGGTGCTTCTAAAAATTCAGAAAATTCGCGGGCTTTATTTCTCTTTCCCTTTATCCCCCCCCCTCACTCCCTTCTCGCAACCCATCGTGATATCTGCATGCATATCTTTATGGCGAAAGCACAAAGAGCCATTGAGTAGGGAAATTTGCATGATAAAATTATGCGCGCTCATGCAGCCCTTCGAATTGTCTCAGAGTCTGCATCATGCTTCGCTCCATGTCTATGGGAACCGTTTCAGTCGCCCCGGGGACCTTGCGGCGGACAGGGTGTGATGACTGCACCTCCCTCACTGTGCTTTCCAAGCCCAGCTGCTTGCCCGCCTGCCTGGGCGCGTCCGCGGGCGCGCGGCTGAGCAGCGACAAAAAAGGCTTAGTTAGCAGCGCATCATATGGGCTAGCGGCAGCGGTATTTGTAGTAGGAAAAGAAAGGGAGAGATCCATGGGAGCCGCCGCAAAAAGTTCTTTAGTGAAATGCAAACGAGTTTGGGATGACGATGACATGCAAGCAAAGCAAGCTGGCTCAAAATAATGCCTCGTTGGTCTTTTTTGCCCTCCTCAATAACCCCTTCCCTTTTCCCGCCGGCTTGGGCGCGACGCTCCTCTCGCTCCCCCTGAGTGTGTCGATAATAAACGACCGGCATGGCAGACATGACCCCTCTGCCATCCACCACCATATTCTTGCTTATGCTCCAGCGTGTATTCTTCTAATGCTCCGGCCAGTGAGCTCCAGCAGTGTGCTTACAGTTTAAACTAGACACCTTCTCTGCTCAACTCTTAACAGTCCGTCATTTATCTTGGCTAAACACTTTTCTCACGTAGTGGCGGTAGCGGCGAGCGGCGAGGTTTAATCATGTACCCATCTGTTGTCGTCGCCGTCGACGACTCTGGCAGTAACAAGCACAAGTGGATCGGTACTTAGCCAGCATGAAGATTCCTAATGGATTTTCCCAGAAAATGCTGCACAATCGCCTGCCTTGATCAAGCCTCTCCTTTTTTTTATGGCGGGCTGTTGCTGCTCTCTCTTCTTCCACTCATCCCAGCCATCATCAGCTGGTGGAATCGTGAGTCTTGATGACAAAGCCTTGCTACATGCATGCTCGCATGGAGTGGCAGATTGGCGGCGGCTTCATGTTACTGAGTGAGAGAGCACTTGAAGCACTGCTCTGGAAGCGGACAAGCACGTAGGGACGTTTTTTCCAGCAACAATTTTTTTTCTTTTCGGACAAGTTAAAAAAATGGACTTTTTTGTTCCTCAAACAAAGAGGATTCCTGGAAAATTTTGAAAGGTGATTAGAACTAAGTAAGACAGATTATCAGTACAGTTAACTAAAATTTCAGGCGAAATTGGGTACTTAATGATTCTTTTCCAGCAACCCCCTCTCGCTCTTGACGTCTGGAACAGCTAAGCATTGTTATTAGAAGCAGAAGCATCTCTGCCTACAGTTTCCACGTACGTCGTAAAGGTCTTTCCCCAAATTTTTGGGGAAAAAGTGACGTCACTACAAGCACCCCCTCCCTCATCTCTGGCTAGTCATTGCTTGTGCATATATTAGGGGTTGGACGGATCGACGATGGCCAGCTGGCAGCAGTACCGTACGGACTACATCTCCCATGCATGGCGGAATGAATCAGAGTAACTCATTGGATACCCGCATACCTGTGCTGCTCACATAGGTGAACAAGAGATGAGATTAACAATGCGTCTGCTGGAGGCACGTTTCAACAAATTCCACTTCATGACAGTTTCTTGACGATGTAAGTAATCCACGGGCGTGGAGAGCGGCTCTGCCCATATTGCAATCTCGCTCTACGTCACTCAATGCAATCCTTCTTGAGGTACGTTGGTAGGGTGGTTGGATGTTGGTTGTTGTCTCTCCAGCATCAGGAGAGCGTGCGGCGGTGGCATCGAATCTCGTTTGCATAGTTAATCGGATGCAAATGACGAGGGCGCCGAGAGTATTGGGCTTTTGGAAGCTTTCATGCGATATACCTAGCAGTAACATCATTCTTGGGCGATGGCTTGTTGGATTGGCAGAAAGAGCAGAGAACAAACGACCATATCTGGGCTTTTATTGCTGGGGCCCCTTGCAGTTATCGCTCTTATCTTCCTCTGTCCGATGACGAAGACCCACCGAAACAATCATTTAACAATTACAAAAGGATCGTGTAAAAAAGTACAACAAATCATGTAAGGGTAGCGTGAGCAGCAGCGCAGACTGTGAGTACCTATGTAAATACGAAATGTGTACGTAGTGTAATACAACCTATCTGCATAAGAACAAGAGAACTATGAGTAGGGGAGAGAGAGAGATACGGTAGGGGTGAAGTATGCATATCCAACATGCATGAGATGCTACCGCTGCCTGTCCTGCTGGAAGGTGGCTCATGGGAAAATTTCTCGCGCGCATTGTTGCTTCTCTCACCCCTTCTGCCTGCTTCTTCTCCTCTCATGTCTATGTATTTTATGCATAGCTAATTCTATGTAAATGCGCAGCAACGCCGAAATGATAGATGGCTGCCCAGGATTCGGCCGACGCCGAGAAAAGGATTCGCGGTGGCGGCATTCAATTTCAAGCCTATGCAAATGAAGAGAGCAGATGATTCTGGCAGAGACACTTCGGGCAGGCGGAGCTGCCGTGTACAAAGGACAGCAGAGCAGAGAGAAATTAAGAGAGTAAAAAATAGTGGGGGGACTTGGACCATGGGAGAATGGGCAGTCTGGGGAGTTGGCGCAGTCACCAACGAGGTCTTTCTTCATTCACAACGAGCAAGTACTGGACGTGCATTTGCACACGTACGCATGGGGACGTGTAACAGTGCGCGAAATCTGCGGCGGCCGTGGGAATGGGGCGAACACATGCAGCAGGCGCTGACGTTGGAGGTGCTGATTCGCAAATCTCCAGCACCAGATAATCTTTGTCACACTCCCTACGGCTGAAGTCATGCTCTCTCTTCCGCCCTGGCGTCTTCAGGGCACACCTGTCCCCCCCCCCCCTCCCCCCTCACTTTGCACGTGTAAAGTGAAACCTGGAGAGCAAAGAGACTGAGTGATGCACCCAGGGCTGGTTGGCAGCTACTGATGAATAATGAATGAGTGACATGGAATTTATGCAATGTGCGTGGACTTCACGTTCAATCACAAACAGAATGAGCGGATGCACCGTAGTAGCAACTGGCGAATGTGGAAAGAGCAACTGAGATAGTGCACAAGAAGCAAACATATTAGTAGGATCTCTTGCAACAAAAGATATACTGCCAAGCCCTATCAATCCTGCAATAGCAGAGCTGCAGAGCTCAGTCAGAGCTATCAATTGGAAATACTCAAACAAGCGCAAGAGATGGATCCAGGCTTGTTTTCTTGCTCAAAAGATCGGTGAGCAGGTGCTGGAGGCCCCGCAAAGGGCCGAGCTGGTCGTTGCAAAGGCTGTGCAAACTTCTGTCGCACGAGTTGGACTGAACTCGTTCAAGAGCGGCCACGAAGAATTATATTTCGTAGGTGGTCCTCTTTTTCGTACTCTGCACGACACCACTGATGAAACTCCTGAAAAGACATTGTGAAATCTGTTATATGCATACCTATTCGAGGACAGGACAATAACTTATCCTCTATCTCACATGCTGCAGCCGGTCAAATGGCTAGCTGCTAAATTACTGCGCTGTACACCTGCACGAACTAGTTACTATGGTGAGATGCTGATGCAGGGCACGTTTGTGGACACTCAGCAGCCGACCAGAGAATCACTTCGTTGCACAGCATTCTTGGCTGGGGAATCCATGGCGCACTCAGCATGCAGCTGTGCTACTAAGGAGAAACGTGTCTACCGTAGGTGCGAGCATAAAGATCTCTGCTAACTAGAGAATCGTGCGAAGGAGGACTTAATTAACTGGACTGCACCACTCTTTGTCTTTCTCCCATGTCACATTTATTGCGCTAATCTCTCTTTCTAGAGCATGCACGCCCCAGTCTCCCCTCAATGAGATGGTTCCACCACATCTAAGTTTGAACGCAGGCACGCACGCACACACACAGATAACAGAATAGACTATGAAAGAATGGATTTAAGCAACGAGTCGCACATGCCCTCTCAGTCAATGAGTAAAAAGAAAGAGCGTTTAGTATAATGTAGGCCGCTTGCAACGTGCGTACTGTACGTAGGTCGGTAGATAGGTAGGAAGGTAGGTAGGTAGGTAGGTAGGTAGATAGGTAGGTAGGTAGGTAGGTAGGAAGGTAGGTAGGAAGGTAGGTAGGTAGGTAGGTAGGTAGGAAGGGAGGGAGGGAGGGAGAGGAATATTGCTGCCTTGCACCTTCTACCACAGACGTTTGTACCTCGTAAGTTCAATGCTTGGAGGTTGCACGACGGCAGAGAGGAGAAATGATTTATCGGCGACTTCAGTACCGCAATTACCAAATTCATAGGAGGCACATATAAATTTAGACGAGAACCTGGTGCATTTCCTGATAGTCTACGTGTCTTTAAAGGGGCGTTTGCACGATTCGACTTCGTCAGACACACTTGATGATAATTAAAAAACAATAATAGCTTCTTTTCTCACCACAAAGTGCTCAACGCAAAGCGAGGTGGACAACCGCAAGTGCTGATGGGTGTACCAGATTTCTCCAGTTCAAATGGCCCTTTATTGCGCCAGTACTAGTACATGAGCGACCCGGGGCCACTTTGCATAATTAAATCGTAGACAGTGCGGCGAAAATAGATAGCGGCGAATTCCAAGCAGCAGGCGAATAGGTCAGATGTAGAGAGAGAGAGAGAGGCAGGACCCTTTGTGGGGGCCTGATTGTATTGGCGTAAGTTATGGCCGCTTGGCCTACTCCTCGTAGGAGAGAGAGATTTGTTCGCAAAGTGCCCAAGGCTGTTTCGCACGCGCGCACATCACTACACTACAGTACACGACACTACACGACACCACACCACACTACCCTACCCTACCCTACACACTACGCGAACAACTGTACCCTTTGCTCCAATATAACACCCTCCTCAAAAATAGGCCCATGCGTGACATACAGAGAAACTTTGTCGTTTGTCTCAATCGGCACTTGGAGGAATGAAAGTGGTGCGTCTCTCACTCCCCCTTTCTCTGTGTGCGCGCGCGCGTGTGTGCATCAACTGCAAACTCCGCTATGAGGATTGTGCAGGATTAGTAAAGACTGACCTGTGGCAAATTCAAACTGACACTGGCTTTAGCTCTACTCTCTTTGCTTTCAAATCAAAATATAAGTGATTTCCAGTTGAAAGCCATTATGTGGTTTGGTGGTTATCAACACAAGTCCACAGCAGATGATCACTTTCGTGAAACCTTCCCCAAGAGTGACAATGATGGATCAGAGAGGCACAATCAAGTATTTTCCCGAGGTGAGCAAGACTGCACCTGAGCTTTTCTACGCGAACAAAGTTGATGGGGACTTCGCCCTGAATTGGATATTTGTCTTCAAACTTTTTAGCCAATTCAAAAAGGGTCGGGGAGGGGGGACATCGGAGACACGAGGGGACTTCCGGCTGGCTGGTTTTTACCCTAAAGTTTTATCGGACTGAGGCATAAGACTGATCAGCAGCTTCTTTCTTCTTTGGAGGGTTTAAGAAGATTGAGGTCAAGTCTCCGTGTCGATTGGAGATTGTCAAGTGTTCAGGAGTTCGTGAGGAACAGTAACTGAAGTGAACTGCTTGTTTCTCGACCTGGTTAAACGGGAACCTTGGACATCTTTATGTACAGAAGAACTATTTCTGCTCAAAATGGTAAACTATATTTCTGATCTGAGTAAACGTAGAATTAACGAAAGTGGACGCTGCCCTTTCATGCCTGAGAAACCTGTGCTGCTTGTTAATCATGAAGAAGGGGGCCTTGCACGCGGCAAAAGATCTCACTTGTTCATCTCTAAATGTAATTTAACTTAAAGTACACGTTATGGAAAGTGTGTGGCTTTGTGTCCGGGGAGTGGGTGGATGACGAGAAACGCAAGGACTCATATTAGTTTAGGCTTCAACCCGGCCACTTGGTCAACTATCTTTAGCCAAAAAGCAAAGATCAGTCTGTTGTTCTATCATGAATTAAGTTTGTGGTAAAAGTGCATCGTAAAACCTTCTTGATATAAAACGTTGTCCAATACATCATTTGTCCTTCAGGATCCAAATTTGGCAACTTCGAATGAACAAGACATTTTTATCGACTCCCGAGGGGGTCCCGCTTATCCGGGCTCTATGTACAGGGACCCCGACAGCCTCAGCATAGCACCAGAAAGCGGTGAACACAAGGGTTGAGCAGACGTTGACTGCGGGGGTGGCTAGGGAGGTTGAAGATTGAGTCTCGCAGATAACGTGGATAACGACGATCTACATGCACGAATAAAGACGAGAGAGATTGTGGCGTACACCTATGTGATGAGGCGATGCCAACTCCTGTCTTCCCATCAGGGTCATTCAGGGGAAGACGTTGCTCTCGTGGCTGAAGTTCGGTGTCCACAGTCAAAATTTTCCTTGACAAGAAGCTGTGGACAGGTGACCAGGCAAGGAATGCCAGAATGACAGTTATCTGGCCAGTTTTCTTTGGGCCAAAGTCTCAGCAAGTACCACGAGATAACATGCTTGATATGACGCAAATGCAATGCATGTGCACACGTCACTGTCGAAAGTACCAAGGATCAAGGAAAGAGCCAGTGCAGTTGCCCCCAACAATTGAACTTGCATTTCTTGTGTTCTCTCTCTCTCTCTCCAGACACAGTGCCCATGATGGGTGCTGCCAGCCCATGGAAGGATACCAAGCATCCAATCCTCACCGCTGACCTTTAGGCATGATGCCAATTTTCTTCGGCCTCATTTGCGCGCGGGCACGTAAGCGGAGATACAGTACGTAAGAGATGTGGAAATGAAAGAAAAATGTTTATTTAGGAGAGAGTTGGCGGCAACAGTTGTGACACCTCTCTTTCTTCTCTCATATCATAAGGCCGCTGTAACTGCGGCCCAGAGAGCTATATACGTAGGTAAACGGCTGCGCCAGCAGGTAACACCTCCCTTTGAGAGCAAAAAAGTTACACTGCATAGTCATCTTAGCCTGAGCTTAATTGGGTTCCTTTCCACTTGCTCTCAACTCAACACGCTGGATTTAGCACTTGCAGTACAGAGATATCTTCCGTAATACACTAATATGCAAAGATGTGGCGAACGCAGTTCATAAAATGATTTGCTCGGAGTCTAGAACCAGCAAAAAGTAGTGCAGAGCCAGGACTAAAAATGCTCCTTGTTGATGCAGCGTTCGGGTGCGCCAATCATAGTGAAGTCTGGTAAATGGCAATATCATTGATCTGTAATGATTGGTTAATGTCCTCTCCTTACCCCGAAGTACCCGTACTCGTCGTTTTGTAGGTATGGTATAATACGCAGGTATGCACATGGAATGACATTAGACTGGCCTGCGCAAAGTACCTGCATTATGTAGGAGAATAAGAATGAGTTCGTGACCTCTTTTTACGTCTTGCCATGAGCACTGGTCTCCGCGTAAAAAAAACCCTTTTTACGGCCAAGCAGTAAGGCAGGTTTGAAATCCCACCTAAGCTATCAATTCGAGCAATCCTCTAGTGTCAGAGCCTCTTTCTTCCCAAGTGGCATAATGGCCATTTGCTCCCTTACACTTAGGAGCCATCAATGCCGAGAACCTTCCTCGAAAAAGTTTGGGGCACTGGTGTAAAACATCATAAAGGGTGCAATTTGGTTAAGAGAAAGTGGGATCAAGGCTTTTGGGGAGCCAGCAGCAAAGCTCTACTGTGTGTACTTACGTGTATAGTCCTATGCATTAGACAGACTACGACAGAAGTACGGAAATATCTTCCTCCCAATACAATAATTGGTCGTTGGCGGATTTTGTCCTCAGGAACAGAGACGATAAGGAAGCAAAGCAAAAGAGAGGGAAGAAAATAGGATCCACACGTTTATTCGAGATACGTGCACCTGTATCTAATACGTTCTCTACTGTCCAATACCACTACTGTGGTACGTCTGAAGAACGTACAAACATGTGGTCAGGAATGAGCGCAGCATACAAATTCCATCCATCCCTTGTGAAAAAGTGAGAACAAAATATGCCACTAAACCATTCCCCAGCCAGAATAGTTGCTGCTTTGCTCGCTCATCCCCTTTTCTCCTTTACAATGGGCACTACTAAGCAGGGTATGTCTATATTTGGGCACCTTTTGATCTTCGTGGAGACGTCAGAAGGAATCAGGAGAAGCAATTGGATAAAAAGCCTGTATCACCTGACCTTCTCACTCAGGAGCATCGACGGACACTGCATAGCCATTGCACGATGTGTCGCGGTTGTCGTCTTGATTCTTTGCGCCCAACTAATAATCACTTTTGAAAGAAGAAAAAAAAATATTCCGCTGCCCAAATGGCCCAAGCAGTTAGGGAGCACTTGAGATTTGCCATACTGGAATCGATCAAGAATGGGCTCTTCCTAATATTACAACACATACTTCGCATTACGCACGCTTTGTGGCTCCGAAGGCTAGACGAATCGATTTTCAAGAAGCCATCAGTCTGGGTGGCTCTCTCCTTTCTTTATGGTGCTGGCTATATCGCTTTAGACCTCGTTTGTATCACCAGTCGATCGCCCATTTCTTCTCGATCGCTGGCGCAGAAAAAAAGGAGCCAACCAGGCTTCTTCTCGCTTGATCGAGTCTCAAGAAAGAAAAAAAAAAGAGAAACACACCCGGTAATACCACCTCCATAGCCACGCGTGCGTGCC
>JAAUXU010047616.1_pt1 | contig 49288 bp, 52 predicted proteins | sample 7278151 | NCBI WGS metagenome assembly JAAUXU01 (sample SAMN14350113, study PRJNA611818) | marine sediment metagenome | isolation source: surface marine sediment (1.8m) | place: French Polynesia: Moorea | collected 2018-08
GACGAACCTCATCAGCCTGGACGCTTCCACCCCGGGCGACCGCGCCAGCGTAGTGAGTCGTGTTTTTCCTGCCCCCCCCCCCCCCCTTCATGAGTAATAAGAGGGACAGGATGCTAAACAGGGATCAAGGAGCGCTTTTTTCTGCGTCCTTAAGCTGATTTTTGGCTGCCATACTGATCCGCCCAGGCCAGTTGCGAAATCTCAACCGAGGGGCCAAAATGATCCCGGACGAGGGAGAAGGAATAAAAGCAGGCTCGAGCTAATGTCCGTACAAAGCTTGCAAAATCCGACCTCGACCTCGAATCGTAATTAGAACTGTAGCACGTAGGTTGGGTGTGGCCTGCAAATGCCATATCTATCTCTCCATCTGTTTGCCTCTCTTTGAGTGGCAATCGAACAGAGAAGTGAAGCTTTACGTCTCAGCGACGGCGGCGCAAAAAGTGGCAAATTCCGCACGAGATCTGCGTGGTTTCTCCACCCAGAAGAAGACGAGAGATGCCTGCCTGAAGAGTCGGTGGGCCCCAGATCAGGCCCGCATCACTCATGCCAATGATGCCAAAGCGCGGGGTGAAAAAGTTTCATTCTTCTCTTCTCAGGCTTTGGCCTGCTCGAGATGTCTTAGTCATGGGCCCCAGATACAGGGTGGCTTCATTTGACTCGCAGCTAACTGTAACTTTAGTCGATGAGGGCATTTGAAGCCGGCTGAAATCTTTATGAGCAGCATCAAGAAGGGGTCAACTTTTTGCTTGCCAAGCCTGTGTTCATCGTCATCCACACGCACAAGGTCAAGCACGTGTACGTACAGTGGAATCCGGATATGAGCAATTTCCTCCGGGGACCCACACGTCGACGAACCACCTGAGCAGTTCAGCAAATGAGCAGCAGGTCCGGATGGAATGGATTTTTATCAAAAACTTGACATCCAGCGAGAAATTTTCCCCCAAATGACATCAGAATATCATTGCCAGCGCAGAGAATTGACCAAAGTTAGTGGAAAAGTCAGTCAATCAGTGTATAAAGATTCGATCGTTCATTGAGGGTAGAAGAAACTCAGATTGGGCTATCATTCAATTTGATAGCAGGTGACTTCAAGCTCTGCCATTGGCGCTTTGATCCAGTTGTCAATAGTGTAACATTGGGCCGCTCAATCTCATAGTGTCAGGGTGCTTTGGGCCGAGTCGAATCTCGGGCCGGCTCGAAAATAGCCCCTCTGTCACCTATACAACTCGCAACTCGGGCCAGGGATTCGTGTTTTGATGACAAAGCCATAGCTATGGTTATATATATATATATATAAAACTTAACTCTGGAACGATTTTCTACGTGTTCGACGCCACCCCAAGGTCCGACTTCTATCGGGACGATCTGGTCAGCGCCGGCACTTCCAAAGACGACGTCTTCGATGGTCATTTTGCTGTCATCAGTTCGAAAAATCGTTCCAATTTTTTCCTCCCCGCCCAAGAACCACACACACCTTAGAGTGACACGCTCAAGAACAACCGCACGCGCCCCAAATCCCTGGTCTGCGGTGCATGTTTTGTTTACTGAGGCTGACGTTTTTAGGCCTGGTTGCACTGGCCCACTTTCGCCGGGGCCTTGTTTGGGCCCGGTCAAGCGCTCCCTCAGAGCCGGGGAAAAGACGTCATAGAGCAAGCAGAGTCGGCGGCTCTTTTCTCCTTCCGTTATCTGCCACACCTAGGAAGAATGCTCGACATTTATAGTACTACCGAGTCCTGTTCTTCCACTCAGTCGGCCCCAAACCGTCAAGAAGTGAATATCTCCTTGACAGAAGTTGTTTTCTTTTGTTTTGGGCTTCTGTGTGTAAGATCTCCTTTTTCTCTCACCCCCGACCGCGTCTGCGCCCCCCTCCGAGTCTGCCTTTGGCGGGACTTCCACCTACGTAGATCGAGCCGATTCTAGATCTGCCAGATTAGATCTGATAGGCATCCATCAAGATCAAGGAAGACATCAGGCTCGCGAGAAGAATGTCGCCTCTGGTCCAGCTGCATCTGGTCGGACTTGTTGTGGGCCGTGAGTGGATTTCACGACGCTACTTATCTGAGCGAGCAAAAAGAGTAAACAGTGTTATTCTTCTTTCAAGTTGTGTGCGTAGACGCTGTCTGGTGGAGAAATGGATGTCCGCCTTCAACCAACTTTGGCTCTTTCAGTGGAAGGACAGCCTCAGATTTGGGTCAGTCAGCGTTGTGACCATGTACAGTGGACCCCGCTTGTCCTGGACCTTGTCTTGGACCTCCCCTTATCCACATTTCACTAACATTGGCCTTTGATTGTGATTTCACTCAATGGTCAACACCCGCAACGTCGTGGTTGTACTATCTGGATGGAAATTCTTTGTGATTCTTACAAAGAATACTCCTAAATGAGTGTCCGATTTGATGTTTTGAGTTGGATTATTGTGCTAGACTTTTACTATTAAGATCTGCATGTCCAAAAGTAATGTAGCGGTTGACTCTGTTTTTCTTCTTTTTTTTTGGGGGGGGGGGACTCATATTATTTTTGTGATATGGAGATTTGGGTGAGGAAATATCGACTGCAGCCATAATAAAGACTATAAGCAGTGTCCACTGAAATTGTATATGTATTAGGATGCTTGTTGTAGCTATCAACCGAGCTGCTGCATCGGATCATGTTTCATAAACGCTTCTGCCCCTATTCTCAGACGACTGCATATGGGACTCCATGGCCTGCTTGCGGTCCAACTTGCCCGAGTGCTGCCAGGTTCGCTTTCAGGACTGCTGCGCGTTCATCATGGGCGGCGGGAGCGTGACAGAGACGGAGCCGCCACCACCATCACCTCCGCCTGAGGAAGAAGTGCCATATCAGCACGCGGACACTCTCAGTAAATAAAAACAAAGATGCAAATGTCACATCTTGACTTGACCATGATCCTCTCCTCTTGTGACAGTTGGCTGTATCTGGCAGTTCAACCACTGCATAGAGAATCGTCTGGTTCCTGAAGCCACATGCTATGCCAGGTTCGACGAGTGCAAAATGATCATCATGGGAATGACCCAGCAACCTGATCAGGCAGGTGAAGGTGATGAGTCAGATCAAGGAGGACTGCCCGATGTCCCCCAGGGAGAGCCAGATCAAGGAGGACTGCCTGAAGTCCCTCAAGGAGGATTGCCTGAAGTCCCTCAAGGAGGACTGCCGGAAGTCCCTCAAGGAGAGCTGCCGGAAGTCCCTCAAGGAGGACTGCCGGAAGTCCCCCAAGGAGAGCTGCCCGAAGTCCCTCAAGGAGAGCTGCCGGAAGTCCCTCAAGGAGGACTGCCGGAAGTCCCCCAAGGAGGACTGCCCGAAGTCCCCCAAGGAGTGTCAAGAGTGGTTCTTCAAGAACGTCCACAACAATTTCTTCAAGAGCTTCCGCAACAACTTCTTCAAAAAGTTCCGCAACGACGAGGATAGAATAGAATCTGATATATAAAGCGGTTCAATATCTGCGTGCGTGAGTGCATCTGTCTCAGACCACGCGCCAAAGTTGGCCGCCAAAGACTAACTGCAACAGTGCTGCAAAAGTCTGTACGCAGTTATTTTCAGCTGTGTAAATGACGCGGAAAGTAACATTAAGTGATGGGAAGAGTTCTGTTTCTTTGTTCTTTGTTAAGTGTTTAAAGACGTTCCCTGATCCTCTGCTATTTGCCCTGCGTCCTCATGTTCAAGAGTTGGGAATTGGAGCACTCGTTGGTGCACAAACTTGTCTCTCCATGCCTAATCTTACCTTACAAATAGACTTCACCTTGGGATCAATCACACATGATTTTGTCACAATGTATGGACCTGAAATTTGAAATGTAGACTCATGAAACTATGCTCAACATCTTCTATTGAGTAAACGACTCTTAAAAACGCCTATTTTTTAAAGTTCCAAGCGGTTTTTTTAGCATAGCGGCCTTATGTTTAGTTGGATTGAGCCCGATCTCCTCTGCCTATGCTCTGATGGACATGAAGTTTGACATGCAGTCTCAGAACAAAATGTCGGCCTTTTTGGCTCTGGCACAATAAACAGAAGTTGCAAAGCGCATCTGTCTGAGTCTACATGTGAAATTTCAGCTTGAACGGACCACATTTGGAAGAGTTCGGGCTTACGAGAGGACCCGAGGCCGCTGGCTCAGTCGCCTTTCAAACGTTGCCGTCGGGGGACGTGTACTCCAACCTCACCTGACTTTACCACCAAGACAAGTAGGCCCATAGGGGCCTTAATGGTAAAGTTATGGAGCTGAAATTCGAGATGCAGACTCAGAAAGAGGTGCTCCACAACTTCCACTTGACGTGAAACCACGCGTGAATATAAATAAAATTTATAACACGCAACAGCGATTTTTTCGTACATTTTTGGCCAAAGTTTACTACACAAAACTTGTAGCGCGCATTTTTCTACATCTACGTACCAAATCTCAGCCCGGTATGACCGGTTTATAACCTTTTTTAAGATTATTGTTGTCCCCAGATTTGTGATCTAGACTAACACGGTCTCCTCTCTTTCAGATGGGTCCTAAACACAGAACAGGGAAGGAGTCGAGTTCGTCGTCTTGTCCAGGACGTGCGACATTGTCTCGTTCAAGATGCGGGCATCGCCCCAACGGCGTCTCCGACACGCCAAGGCGGGCCCGCAAGTGCTGGGGCGCCCCCGTGGAGCCACCTTGGCGTGCCGACGGTCGACCACTTCTGCTGGCACCGCAAGTACGTGAACATCTGCAGCCACGTCGTGAAGGACTATCACGGACAGAAGCGGGGACAACCCAACATGCTTGCCGCACAATGATCGTGAATCGAAACAGTGCGAAGGGTGTGGCGTTTCGGCGAAAACCCTCCAGAGGCACGCCACATCCTGTAGGGGCCGGAGCAAGAGATGCGCCTACGGCCCCAAGAGTCAACTGTTGAGGTCCTCTGGGGGTAGTCGACCTAAGCCCCATGCAGGAGGCGGTGGAGGACCTCCAGGGCACGATGAGACGTGGGATGACAGCGAAAGCCTGGGTGAGAATATGAACGACAGGCCCACTATGCGTGGTCGCTAGGCATGTCTATAAATGTAGGAAAGATTTCAATTTACACATGTACACACATGTAACAAACTCCTCATACTCTTCCAAGTGGCTGCACGAGGACGAAATATGCACAATCTCTCAGTACTTTTTTTCAAATTCCTGAAAGAGACACAGGACTATGACGTCGATAAGGAGGCCATGAATTTCTCGGTAGAGGAGTACATCCCGCTGCCGATGCCACACACGTACGTGGACGTGGAGAAGAAAACCAAATCAGTGAGGAATCTCATGTGTTGTGCAATGAACACTGCGCATTGATTCCTCATCCGCAGTTTGATCCGCTTCCCACTAATTCTTCCGGGTCATCGCACAGGCGTGACGTTCACGTCTCCAGAGGAGGTGTGCCGATGAGAGTCCTGTCCAAGGATTGGACAGTTCGAAACCGCCCCACGCAGCGAGAAGCGTCACCTCGGGGAGGGCTGAGTAGATGCTGAGAGATGATCAGAACCAGGGAGTAACATTAATAAAATGCGATAGCGGCTGGGATGGCGGCGGGTTCGCCCCGAGCCCTGACTGAATCATTGAATGTTTCACAACGGTGAAGGAACCCCTTTCTAAGGACTTGAGATTCTATGTTTCGTGTATTTCTGCGACGAGAAGAACATTGGACGTGTGGCCTGCCTGAGAAAAGTCCTCCGGTTCCACAGTCCTTAGAGGCTTAAGAGAATAAGAGTTCGGCCAAGTTTCTTAAGTGCGCGTTTCTTGAGCATCGGGTTCGTCCCGTCGGTTTGAAGCATCACCTGCAGTATCATGAGTAGCCAGTTTGGAGACGCATTCCCTTTCCGTTGAGGAGTCCTCGTAGGATTCTTCTTCCACTGGTAGATTTGGCAGGTCGATATCATGACTTTTGCCGAACATCAAGATCCGGAGACGTTGGAGGCATTCCAGTGGTGAGGGGTGCTGATTGCTTCCCTTGCTGGCTCTCAACTGAGAGAATAAGGTCTCCAAGCAGTCTTGATTGACATGTGTGGTGAACAAGAAGTTAAGGCCAAAACTTTTCATTTCTTCGAAAAGAGCCTTCACGGACTTGATGGAGATCAGAATGCCTGACTGAAAGGGAAGTTGACTTGACACGGTACAATTTTTCATGGTTTCGACCAATCGTTGCATTCTGTCCAGAGCTTGGACCTGATCCTCGTAGTTCATTCCTAGAGCACACGAAAGCTTTTTCGGGTCATGAGCTTTGTTAGAATTCATAACATCGAACCAGTCATTGACTGTCCGAATTGCCTCTGCCTGGACCAGGAAGGTCTCACCTCCGATGTTGGCCAATGCCTTGGACGTTGTCAAGGACAGGAGTTGTGCTGCTGTTCGCACTTTATGTCTCGCACTTCCCTGACAATGTATGAGCTTGCTGGACAGCTTGAAATCAGTACTTGAAGTCTTCGCCAAGACACTTTCAAGGTCCTTCTTTCCCAATGGAAAATAGTTGCCTTGCGAATCTTGGAATTCACATCTGTGGTCGAGCAGATGATTCCTGAACAGCTTCAGTAGGTGCGGCACGTTTGGAAAGGCAAACACCTGACGTTCGGGTGCGGCTGGATTGGCAAAGGAGTATCTTTCCGAGGTCAGCCCAAGTTCAGAGATGAGCTTGCTGTTTTCCAGATCAAAGACAAGGGCGAGAATTTGGAGTCCTGACATCTCTAGCTTCGAAATTATCTCATCAACCAGGTTTTTGCTCATGGTGATGTCTAAATTCACGTAAACAGGTTGGTTCCACGAGTCCGTCAACCCTCGGACTTGTCCAATCAGAAGCTTCTTGTGCGGACCGAAGGTTCTTTTCTGTTTCGGACACCACTCCGAACACTTCCGAACCTCCATTTGACCAATGCACAGAACTGAGAGTTTTTCATGGGATGACGTCGTCGCCTCCATCTTCTTGGTCAAAATATCAATGCTGCTACACAGCATTCCTGGCTCACAGTTGAGGTGTTGTATGAACTTCTCCAAAGTCTGGCGGCAGGGAAGGGCCAGGAGCTTGTTCTTCCTCAAGTACTCAAATGTTCTCGAGCTCATGGACCTTATGGTAAGAGCCCTCGCGATATCTTCATTGGTGAATCCTCTGACAAACTTGGATTTTCTGTTCAAGCTTTGCCTAACTTGTGCGCCGGTCTGGTATTTCTCCAATGTGTCTTTCACCATGGCCTCACGATGCTTCTTGGAATTCAGCCTCTTGATCTCTTTCCTCAAAGACGAAACTTTCATCTTCTCATTCTTTAGTGAGAGGTCCAACCGTTTTACCTTTGCACGCAGCTGAGATTCGTAGAGCGTATTGCACTGTGAGGCCTTGTCAACAGCATCACATCCACCCTGGATGGCCTGATCTTTCACTGGCGGATTGCACTGAACAGCCACATCTTTGGCAGGCGACGTCCCACGCCTCGGAGCGTGGGACGTCGGATTGTCATCAGTACGATCCACAATCATGGCCTTCGCTTGCTTTTGTCTCTTGGCATGGCGTGCATTGCTCTCCCTCATGGGTGGACGGAGGTCTTTCTGGTTGGGGAGCAGGAGTGTTGGAACTGACGTCTTCTTGAGCAGTTTCTTTGGATTGAGTCCCAAAAGCTCACTCCTCAGATCACGTTCGAAACAGTCTTGAGCAAAATGGAGCTCACACATTCTGGCATTCTTTATGTTGATATTGTCCTGACGTTTGCACTTGGTGATCCATAGCTTCAACAGGTCCGGATCTTTGGGAAACCGGAAATAGGAGACTCCATTGGGATTCCGGCACGTTGACATGGCGCAAATGGTATTTCTGTTGAGGGGACGTCTTGGAGAGACCTGAAATAAATCACAGCAAGACCTCAAACCAGTTTCTTTTCAATCTCACGCACCAAAATCTTACCTCCTCGTTGACGTCGGTGCCACCGGCCATCTCGTCAGCCCAGACCAGATGGGCTTCAGACCAAAAGACTCCCGACCGTCGGACTTGCGAACAACTCGACGGTGACCTTCTTCGAGCTGAACCTCTCAATGTCAATTAGAAACGTCTCAGCAGGTGACTCCCAGTGACGTCATTGTTTATCTTCAGCGTCCTCGAGCAAGAGCAGAGGTGCTCGACAGCTGTAAGGGGGGGGGGTGAGTGTTATCCCCGGTTATCCCGGTTATTCCAGACACGGACTTAGTAGTTACACCCAGACCTCCAGCCTGGCAGAGCCATCTCTGGGATCCCTGATAGGCAGCTTGGAGGCAGAAGGACAGCTTGAGTGGTGATGTTGACAGTCCTCCGTTATTGACGGTAGAATGACCTATAGTATTTGAAAACTCAGACCCCCAACATCACTACTTAGGCTGTCCTTCTGCTTCCAAGATGCCTATCAGGGATCCAATAGATGACTCTGCCAGGCTGGAGGTCTGGGTGTAACTACTAAGTCTGTGTTCCAGAGCACCACACAAAATCTGAGTAGTGATGCGCTGAGTGAGCCTAGCTGAGCCGAACCGAGGATAGGTTAGGTTCTGTTAGGTAAGACGTTCCCCAATCTTTACTAAACTAACGCCACGTAACTTAAGCTCTCTAAGGGGGTTCGGCTTGGCTTGACTCAACCAACTCATCACTACTCAGGTTTCGTGTGGTATTCTGACAAGTTAAATGGGCCCAAAGCACAGAATAACTACTGCTACAGACATATTAGTATACCCTGGCCCTTAGCATGGCAGAGTCCTCTATTGAATCCCTGACCAGTAGCTGAGAGGTAGAATAACAGCTTGAATAGTGATGTTGCAATCTGAGTCATCGAATCTGGCTGAAATACGATATTCTTCCATCTACGTTTAATCGATCTTTGTCCATCTCCACTAATCCCTGCTAAGCTGTCGAGCAGAGGAAGGAAGAGCTGTCATTATGCTCAATGAAGAAGACCTTTAGCTTGAGGTTGGCAATTTACATTGTCTTCTCATCCGCACCCTCCTCCCTGGCCATCTTCCTTATTCTCATCACAACTTTTCCTCTTGGACCCTCTTGATGGAGTTTGTGGTCTCCTTGCTTCTCGGTCGACCTCTTCAAGGTCTGTCAGTGGTCTGGGCAGTTTTCCCATGGCAATTGAAGGTAGTCTAGACTGTCTAATGTGTGACATTAGTCTTGGCGAGGTTGCAGATGATTTGGGACTTTGCTTTTCTTTGTAGCTCAATGATGAGCATTCAGAGCTCGGAGTTCGGCACCATGGCCAAATTCATTCATAGTTTATTTATACAAAATCTGTGGCAAAGATCTCCTGAGTTTGTATCTAAAGATTCGATGTGACATTCAAACAGGATCAGAATTGATTAAGCCGTGACATTATTCTCCTGAACTCAACCCCCACCCATCATTCATGCGAGAGATGTGTTACATCGTTGCGCACACTGTGTTCCACACGCCCGACGTGACCCTCTGCACCCAGCAGCTTTCGCCCAGGGCGTGGTCGGGGACCCCTTGCAACCCAGGGGAGATGATACAGAAAGTGGAAAGCAGGTTTCCCAAAGGAGTAGACAACGGTTGAGGACCATTGAGGAGAGCCAGACAATTTTCCAGCAGGTAAGATCCCTCCCGATCTACCGAGAGGAATGGATGTGAAAAAATGTTGCTGCCACTTGACTCACTCGGTGCTTTCCGTCGCGAGATCGATCATCGCGTGCTAGCCCTGCAAGTCGCATGACGTGGGGGGCGCGAGGGTACAAGATGTGCTCGCTACGGTTGCGCGCGCCTTTTCCGACGCTCTCCTCGCTGAATTTTTGAACGGCGGCCGCCTCGCAGGATGGCGGGGTCGCCGTTAGGTTGCCACATGGCGCCAGACACATCAGCCTGCCGGGCGAATGAATGTATTCATGGCGACAAGTTATGAACATCTCTGTTACGTTAGGTGTTGTGGCTCTTGTCAATGGACCCGCTGGACGCGCACTCGAAGCCGGAGAACCCTCTCGCCACGGAGAGGGCCGAGATGAACTTTTAGCCACCCTGCGCAGTTTCCAGGCAGGGACAGACGGAGCAGGCTGGATTGGCCTCCAGGCAGTAGGAGGAGCGAGAGAGCTGCACGCTAAGGGCTGAGCCCAGAGAGACCCACCGAACGCTCCTTCTCCCTCGCCCCTCCCCTCCTTCTCCTCCGTCTCGACCTCCCCTGCGCTCTTCAGTCCTCTCTTGATTCACTTTCTCCGTTGCTTCCCGCCAGAGAAGTTCTCCTGTGCAAACTCCTACACGTTCTTGTCCTCCGCCCACGCCGTCGACATGAGGGAGATCGTGCACATGCAGGCAGGCCAGTGCGGCAACCAGATCGGAGCCAAGGTAACAAACCCCGGGGGAGACGACGCCGAAGTCACAGCGGTTGTAACGTTCTCGCCCAGACGCGCTGGGATGAGATTACAACCCTCTTCAAACTTGTAGCGAGACTTTGGCCAAGCCCTAAAAACCTAACGAGTTTTTTTGTCTTCACTGAAGCCTTGAGAACGTCTTGACCGAGGTTTGAGTAGTCTTGGTCTAGATTGAGATGAACCGTTAAAAAAACCGTCAGCCTTTATAGAACTTTGCATTCTGTTTGATGGTAACATCAGAAGTAACAAAAAAAAACAGGTGCCATTGGGGGTTTTTTTTAGATTTGATTAGACTCACTTACTTTAGTGAGTGTTAGAGAATTTCCCACTCAAGACCTAAGAGGTTTTGAAGCTGTGACACTTGGATGCCACAACATAGTCCGTGTTACAACACTTAAATACTCATGTTGCATTGAAGACTCCAGCATGCGACCAAAGCGTGCACTAAATAGACTGTAGATCCCAGATCCGTGGTGAGGTTGAGGTCAGCCTCTCCTTGGCCTTGCTTGTGCAGTACCTGTACTGGTCGGATGCTGCGCAAGTCCGAACATCGTATGAGCCTCCTAAAGAACGATATGATTGCGGATGCAGATGGAATTTAGTTGTCTGAGCGAGCAAGGCTTAAATGGGCCGGGAAAGACTATTGAGGACAAGAACCATCAAGCATCGTTATGTGCTTAACGTCCGTTGCAGCTGCAGACCTTCCCTAAGCCTGCGCTAACGCTGGCTGAAAATGTTTCTTTTATTCGAGGCTTCTCGAAACTTTGTCTGACCGAGTTTTCGATCTTCAAGGCTTCTCGAGATGTTCTATTCGGCCGAATTTTAGACTTTCTTATGCGTTACTTTGTCGAGCCGAGTTGAAATGTTGGCAAGGGCTCCTCCAGACTTTGTCCGGCCGAGTTGAAATGTTTCTTTTCCTCAATGCGTCTCGAGAAACTTCGTCCCAACCATGTTTAAATGTGTTTTATTAGAAACTTCTCAAGACTTTGTCCGGCCGAGTTTAATGGCGGCGCCGGGGAAGGAGAGATTTTGGGCGGGAAACTCGTCCGCGTCAGTCAAGGCAAGGAACGTTAACAACTCCGACGGGATTTTAGAACGCTGCAATGTTGCATTGTTGAGGTGGCTGCTTGACTTTATCTTTGTCTTGGATGAGTCACGCGCCCTGAGCCACTCGAGCCAGGGACTCCTGTTATTTATCTTATTTGGTCAATGCTCGTTTGATCGATGCCGTCCATGTACTTGGCTCCCGCCTCCACCTGCTTGGGGTGGAAAATTGCCCTGCCAGAGAAATGGCCCAATAGCGTGTCAGCAACAAAGACCCCAGCGAACTTTCACGGCGACCTCGTTCTACAGTCGTAACTAGAGCTGCTTTCTTTTATTTATTTATTTATTTATTTAAGGTCACGCTTTTTGCACAGGTAAAATGACTTGCAGAAAAGCCGCGCTCATGACGCAGATGCGACGCATGCGATATCGTCCGTGCTACAGGTCGAGTTTTTGTCTCTTGCAGTTTTGGGAGATCATCTCCGACGAGCATGGCATTGACCCCACCGGCACCTATCACGGGGACTCCGACCTCCAGCTGGAGCGCATCAACGTGTACTACAATGAGGCCTCCGGCGGCAAATACGTGCCCAGAGCAGTCCTCGTCGATCTGGAACCGGGAACTATGGACTCAGTGCGGTCCGGGCCTTACGGACAGGTGTTCAGGCCGGACAACTTTGTCTTCGGCCAGTCTGGAGCTGGCAATAACTGGGCCAAGGGACACTACACGGAGGGTACGTGGAGTCTCCATAGTGTGGCAGCAATGTTATTGTAGAGTGGTGAATCTTTAGGTGCTGAGCTGGTCGACTCTGTCCTCGATGTGGTCCGCAAGGAGAGTGAGTCCTGTGACTGCCTCCAAGGGTTTCAACTGACCCACTCTTTGGGAGGAGGCACTGGCTCAGGAATGGGAACCCTGCTCATTTCAAAGATCAGAGAGGAGTATCCTGACCGGATCATGAACACCTACTCTGTTGTCCCATCTCCCAAGGTAATGTCAGACGACGTCTTGGCCATGAATACACTGAAATCACTTGTCCCAATACAACAGGTATCCGACACTGTGGTGGAGCCCTACAATGCTACCCTCTCTGTGCACCAGCTGGTGGAAAACACGGATGAAACATTCTGCATCGACAACGAAGCTCTCTACGACATCTGCTTCAGGACGTTGAAGCTCACAACTCCCACCTATGGAGATCTCAATCACCTGGTGTCTCTTACCATGTCTGGAGTAACCACGTGCCTCAGATTCCCTGGACAGCTCAATGCAGGTAATGCAGGAGCTCTTGAGTGTTCGCGTAACATTTCCCTCATCCACAACACTTGTCCATTGCAGATCTCAGAAAACTCGCAGTCAACATGGTCCCCTTCCCCCGCCTCCACTTCTTCATGCCTGGATTCGCTCCTCTCACTTCCCGTGGCAGCCAGCAGTACCGTGCCCTCACCGTGCCAGAGCTCACACAGCAGATGTTCGACGCCAAGAACATGATGGCTGCGTGCGATCCTCGCCACGGCCGCTACCTGACCGTTGCCTCCGTGTTCCGCGGACGCATGTCCATGAAGGAGGTGGACGAACAGATGCTCAACATCCAGAACAAGAACTCATCCTACTTCGTGGAGTGGATCCCCAACAACGTCAAGACTGCTGTCTGTGACATCCCACCGCGTGGACTCAAGATGGCTGCTACCTTCATTGGCAACTCCACAGCCATCCAGGAGCTGTTCAAGCGCATCTCCGAGCAATTCACTGCCATGTTCCGTCGCAAGGCCTTCTTGCATTGGTACACCGGAGAGGGCATGGATGAGATGGAGTTCACCGAGGCCGAGTCCAACATGAATGATCTGGTGTCTGAATACCAACAGTACCAGGTAAGTCTTGAGTATTGGCCATTGAGCGAGCACCTGTGACTAAATGCGGAGATCTGCACCCCTTTTAGGAAGCCACTGCCGAGGACGAAGGGGAATTTGATGAGGAGGAAGAGGAGGAGATGGCTTAAGGTCATCATTCCGCTTTGCCAAAGCAATCGCCCAATGCGAGGAAGAAGTGGACGCTGTATCCGCATTTACTTTCTCTTCATCAGGATTCGATTATCTTTTGAATAATTCGACGCCGACCTTCTTGTCTACCTTACTGTGTACTAGTTTCCAGTGCAGTATTTTAGTTTCTCGATCTGGGCGTTTGAATGAGTAATAAAATCTTACGTTTCTTAGGTGGATGAAGTCGAGTTAGTGAATTGAAGCCATTCATACTAGACTAGCGGACTCCACAGCAATGACAACTGTACTTACTGTGTCCAATACATAAAGGTCGTGCGTACGTGTGTCTGTTGGCGGCCGATCTCCAGCTTCTGCGCGGCCAACTTGATGGACACGCGAGGGCTGCAAGTACATCTGTATCTTCTCCTACCCGACCGAGTGCGTAGCGCGTAAGTACTAGTAAGAAATGAAGAGCATTGTAAAACCTTGATCGTTTTATGCAGTACGTATGCTTACGTATGTGTAGGTACTATTGTATGGGTACAGTATTGTTAAAAGTCAACCTCTTCTGATTACTCCGGTCTTGACGGTCCTGATCTTGCTACTTCTCTCCATGGACAGGAGGTGTCTCACCCCGATCTTGGACTTGTTGCCGAGCGCCTTGGCCTCAAGAAGCCTCCACATGTTCCTCCCGATCCTCAGCATCTCGACGCCGAAGTCGTAGTAGTCGATGGACCGGTAGTCCATCAACTTGTTGCAGTGTATCAGGTCGATGTAAGTCCTACTACGCTGAAAGAATAGGCGGTGATCAATCCTTATAAAATATGTTTATACCAGGACTTTGGGGTGGGCCAATTTAATGAGCAGTCAGTAACACTCCACAGGGTGAGTCATGACTCGGTCAGGTGTTCCTGTGCAGCCGTACTTCAACCTGCGACAACTCTGCTGACTCACCCGGTAGCTACAGGGTCGAAACGCGAGCTGAGCGATGAAAAATGTGATTTTGTTTCACTGCCACTTGCCTCTTTTTGCAGCTTCTTGCCAAACAAGTGAGGATTGAGATATTCGATGTTGGAGTTGACGGTCCTGTTCTTGTCCTTGTTCTTGTTCAGATGCCACTGAAGGAAGTAAATCATGTTCCTGATCTGGGCCATGACCTCAAGCTTCGTCGTGCCAACTTTTTGATTAAACAGACAATTTCTCAACTCGTCAGATTCCCACATTTGTCGTCGATAAACTTGAGTTATTCTCATTTCTTCAAAAAAAATTTGTGCGTCTGGCCTAAAAAGATACTGTAACAAAGCTTTCGATTTTGTTTGTTGGACTGAGCTCAAATTCACGAGCTGAGTTATAGCCGAGCTCGGCTCGAGCCGAAATTTTTCACTGTACTTAGCAACGAATCATTTTTACTATATTACTCGGCACTGTATTGCCTAGTAGGTGTTGTCCACCCTTGGGAATCTTGTCCCGAAAGTTCGGGCTGAGCCTGCGGCTCCCCCTGGCTCAGCTCGAGCCAGAAAAGTTGGGCTCGTCTACACTTCTACTCACGAGCAATCCAATCAGAAGTGAACGGGAACAACTCCACGATCTTGTCTGGTAGAGAACCTTTTCTCCTTCCGCGCGTACATGTACTTGATATACCCTACCCGATACAGTGTGCATCAAAAAAATGTGCAGTACACAAGACGGGGTTACGTAGACACGTTTTTTTTCCCACTCACACAATATGTGAACACTTCATATGTCTACAGCATATGAGGCACAAAAAACAAGAAAGCAGCAACTATACAAAGCTATTGCGGAACTCAACACAGGAATGGTCGCGTGTGCCGCAAAAAGAGCAAACTCTTTATTTATCACTGCTTATTGTGGTGATCTCGAGCAAATGTCTCGGCCACCAGTAGCGGGAAGATGATGGACGCCTCCCCGTAGACCTTGACGGGCCTGGCGTCTTTCCTGATCTTCCCCCAGGAGACGGCTTCGTCGGGCCTCGCGCCGCTGTCGGAACCGTCGAACTCACTGGCGGTGTTCAGGAACACGCTGAAGTCGGCACCGTTGCGCTGAACAACAACAAAAAAACGTCTCACACTGCACATTGAGTGAGTGGAAAGTCATTTTTACATTGACCTTATGGAAGGTTCAAACGGTTTTGTTGAGCCCAACCATGGAGTGATTGGACTCCTCAGGGAGAAGCAAATAGCTGATGAAGTTGCCAAGGTTGATACCAAAAGTGTTACTCCAGAGTCGTATGAGTGAGAGATAGCAAAACTGAACTATGAAGGAAAGTTCGAATGATCATGAGCAGCCAAGATGATCTTCCTGGATTGCTTCGCAAAGCTTCAGGTTGCATTTTTTGTGACTCTGACTGCGCAGAAGTCAAGGTTGGAGGAAAACAAATGCCTGCTATACCCCAAAGAGGTCTTTCTCACCATGAGATTAGCATTGCATATGTGATGCTTGATGAGTCCTCCGCCCACGATGATCATCCCGGAGTTCACGGCCCTCATGGCCATGCCGTTCACTCGCCGGAGGTCTGAAAACAGCTCCATGGAATTGTCTCGTCACACAGACACACACATGCTCGACACAACCTGATAAGATGTCTATGACGAGTCCTGGTTTCTTGTACGAGTGGAAGAAGAGCATGTCTCCGAGGGACCCGTCGGTGAGGGCCGGGCTGAACACGGGGATGTTGTTCTTCGCCGCCCAATAGTAGATGGACTGGGGATCATTGATTTCAAGACCCAGACGGTGGATGACTTTGGACGGGGACCAAACCGTACCCTACAGCAAACAAAAAAAAGGCCATAACTGAGCATCTCAGGCCCAGGGCAAGGTCGTGGACATCACCTTCTGCTGCTGCTCCTCCAGCATCTTGTCCAGGATGGGCATGATCCAGTCCTCAAACTTGCAGTAGTTGTCATTGGGCACCAATAGGTTGCCTATTCTGTTGATTCCCTTCTCGCGGAGCATCTTGCCTGTTGAGCCAAAAAACAAAAATATCCAAAAATCGTCCCATTACACACCCAAGATTGCGGTCTGGAACTCACCGCTGAGGGCAAAGTCACCCAAGTAGGTGGGGGCCAAGCACTTGATGAAGTCCTCCTCCACCCCGCCAGCAGAAGCCACCAGGCAATCGACCTGTGTTATATCGTGTTTGCATACAGGGTTAACTTAGAAGTCGTTTGATTTAATCCTGCTGTAATTCCTGCTATAGAGCACTTAGAGACCTCATTTCGGCATCACCGCAGCTTCTTGCTGAAGATTGCCTCGCTGCAAGAAGCGCCGCCTCTTTGGCAACGTGTCCGACTTCCAAAAGAGTCGCAGGCTCAGGAACTCGTGAACTTGGGCGTGAGGACTCGGACGAACAGAAGGGATTGATCAAGGCCCTGGAATTCTGGTTATCATCTTATGAATGCTCAGTGTTGCCACGGCAAACGACCCGGACAAAAAAACAGCCATCACTTCACTCACGGCGTTGACAGACGTTGCTTTGAGATGGTGCGGAAATTAGGCCTCTACAGCACTCTTTTATTTAATAGAATTTAAAATTCGCACATTAAGAGCTCACCATTTTGTGCTGCACGAGGAATCTGATGGTGTCTCTGACTCCGCACGAGGCCATGTTGGACGTGAAGCCCAAGAAGATGGTGCAGTTGTTCTTCCTCCTGAAGACACAATATTCATAGAAGAAACCAAATTATACAAAGTTGTGGCCAGCTCCAGGGTTGTGACAAAGTCGAGGCGAAATTTAAGTTTTGGGTCATTTGTGTATGAATATTGTGCCTTGTGAGATCGTCCTCCGCGGTCAAGTCCTCCAACTTGTCCTCAGGCAAAGGGTCTTTCCTCTTGGCTATCTAAAAGAACCTCCACTAATGACAGTGATGCCGATTCCGCATGATTTCTTCACACTCACCATCTTTTTTATCTCTTCCACCGCCAACCCGAAGTTGGTGGCCTGAAATCCGGACCTCCTGAAGGACTCCAGTAAGGCGTGGTGGTCCACACCGGTGTTGAAGTCGTAGCCTGCAAAATTGGACCGATTTCTCATCCGGGGGCCCTTGACAATGTTCACTATCTTCCTCACCCTGTACAGTCTCTGACCCTTCGGGCATGGCCTCGGAGCGAACCAGGACGGCCTCGGAGGCAGTGGAGGGCACCGAGGAGTCCGCCGACATGACTCTGACTGACTTTTTTTTCACCAGAAAGCAACGCTGCGTCAGTAGCTATCAAGGAAGGCGTACTCTAGGTTGGCAAACAAGCTCTCCGGCGTTCGCACCATGAATCGAGCACTCTCGCAGGCTCGTGACGTCACTGGGACTCAGGTTGCGTTTAGCGTCTTATTCGTTATTAACGAAGACACCCGACGATCATGAATGGACGACCACGAGAACAATCAGGAGAGGGACCTCTAAGCGATGAACAGTTCAGGCTGCTGTTGCGCAATACCCAAATAAACAAAACACTGCATGCCGGCTTTTTGGCGGGAAATTTGAATCCTGTTCAAGGCATTTTCGACAAGTGCATGTGGAGTGATCCTGGGGAAAGAGTTCTTCTTCTGCATTTGTATCCGAGAGTTCGATAATGTCAGACTCACTCGATGAGTTTTGTGGATGGAAGCTTGAGAGCTGTATAATTCATGTTCTAAAAGACTTACTACGACTCCACTGGTCACATTTCAAGTCGAATGTGACCAGTGTACATACAGTCCTGGCCGTAAGTAATTGCATCGAGCATGATGGCCCCTCCTACGCTGTACAGGTTGAGGTGGAACGTGTAGAGTTGATACTGGGACACAATGCTCAGTACAGAGGTTCAATGTCAAGGACGCCCATTTTGGCACACATTTTGTGTGGCACTTGGACATGCAAACAGAACTCATCGACGACAGTCGGGAAATCTCGATCTGGACTGACACTCTCACTACTGTGTCTGATCAGGTACAATATCACCAATACTGAGTATGATAGCGATCCTATGCATGGCCGCACAGTCTTACAGCTGGCTATCTAAGCCAGAGCACATTCATTTTACTCCTATTCAGGTACGCACGAGTCCTCGGAGGGATCACGAGATGTACGAAATGAGCACTGTTGTGGGTAGTATGACCAAAATACAGCTCCTGTATTCGGCGGAACAACAACAAACGAACAACGAATCGTCAATGTTTCGTGGCGGCGGTGGCGGCGGCGGCGATCCCACTGACTCCGGTGGTGGTCACGGAGCCGGCGGGATCGACGTTGCCGCCAGCGGTACAGCGACACTCTGGTCTCATTTTGAGTTTTGATGACAGTAGGTGGAGCGGACAGTCTGCATAATCACGACTCATGTCTCTACGAAATACATTGGGTCGGCCGTGACCAACCGAGGGAGAAAATCTGAAACTTGAGGTAGCGTTAGTTCTCTTATAAGATCAGGACGGGCACAGCCACTGGGCTCGGTTCGAGCGCTCGGACTTCAACCAGGAGCTGGAAATGAAAGCGTTAGCTACAGCTATGAGCTCAAAGGCTACCGCGTCGTCTGCAGAGTCAGGAACTGAAAGCTAGAATGTTAAAGCAATGCTTCAGATGTAATTCTTAGGGTTCTGGGTCCGATACAAAACGAGACATAGACAAGGATTGGGACCAACCATTAGTGCGATACAATGTATGGATCTCTGACTCTTCATCTTCTTCTCACGTAGTTACAGTAGCAGAGTTCACACGGGGTGTCCACGTCGTAGACGTCGTCGAAGCACGTAGAGAAGGCACGAGTCCACGCGGTCGTCGCACTGGTCACTGACCGTCGTACACGTCCGTTCCGATCAAACGATCTCGTTCATCCAGACGTACACGTAGTGACAAATCATATTTGTTATATCTGAAGCTTCAGCTGTCGAAGCATCCGAAGTCAGCCATGTTATTCATAAAAGTAGTAACTGTTTCTTTACCTACAGTTTTACTACTCAATCTTTGGAGTAAAGTCTCGTCAAGGCTGTTGGTCCACCTCGTATGATACTGGCTGCGACCTAGCCTCTTGTCGACAAACCCTGACCTACATATGTTCTGCAGTCATTCAGTAATAACTGATAACACAGGACTTATCACTCTGAGATATCTGTATTATAAATGTATATACAATCCATCATATGGTCATAGCACCTTGACCGACTTAAAGTATCGGTGTTCGTCTCATTCAGGTAACGCTTGTGCCACTGCCTTGACCCTGTTCTTGTCTTCAGGAAGGGGATCATCTGCGATGACAAGTTCGTCCAATTGCGCTAGGACCTCATCGGCCTTCTCTCCAGCAAGAAGTCTTTCCAACTCCTTTTCCAGCTCACTGTCATCAACATCACTGCCCACGGCAGAGGTTGCACCTGCCAATGCATTAGACATTTCTTCCTTTTGTTCCGATAGCTCCTTCAGATTGTCCATTAGGTCTAACACGTCATCTATACTATTTTGCTCCAGGCTCGCTGCCAGGGCGGCCTGGCCAGCTTTGTATGACTCCACAATGTCCCTGTTCTCTCCCGCTGATTCTATGGCAGAGAGCAACTCCTCCACTCTATCTAACACGGAAACCTTTTTGGCCAAGGTGGCCTCCAGCCTCTTGCGCCTTAACAGCAGAGACTTGGCAGATGCTCTGTGTCCGGCTTTCAGCCTCTCCTTGATCTTTTCGTTCAGACTGTCACGATCCCTTTCTCCCTGTTCTACTGACTCTTTCAATGAGTTGGTCGAACTGGTCAGGCGGACAATGGCACAGTCGGTATCGTTCATGGCGTCGTGTGTCACCTTCGACATTTTAACATGGCGCTCGTCTTGGATGTCTCTGATGTCGGCATAGCCTTCGGACACGAGCTTGGCCAGGCACAGGCTCCAGTCTTCTTCTGACAATGATTCTGGCCTCAACGAGATAAGATGACTCAACAGCAGCACAACGGATCCCTCGCCGATGCGAACGACCTTGGATGAGGTCTCCTCAGCCAAAGCTCGCTTCGCCATCTCCGCACTCCAACGAGTCAAGTTGTCTGTCCACACGTACACAGGATCGGCCACGTCCCCGTACCAGACCTTTGATGCGACATAGCCCCCGACGGTCCTCGCCGCCTTCTTCCACCAACTACTGCTGCAATCCAGCTGGGACATGAGGCGATCCTTTCTAATCAACCTATTCTCCTCCTTCCCCATCCGGGCCAACACTTCATCGAGGCACTTGGGCTCGGCGCCGTCTGGCAGGGCAAATAGCTTCCTGAGATGAGAAGCTGTAAAGGTGACCGGTCCATGTTCCCCTGACTTGGCCCAGTCCCCGGCAGCCGACCGCCAGAATTCATCCTTGTCTCGCCAGGACTCCGGGTTGAGCTCTCTGTTCCGAAATGGTGAGAAGAGGACGCCCACGCGCTCCTGGTCCTTCTCCCAGTCGACCTGCGGCCGCAGGCGCCCGAGTAAAAAAGAATCCTCGGCCATGGTTATTCGACCTTGAGGACCCAATTTCACAAGCTTTGGGGTTGGGACTCCTGTTCAAACAGCTCCATAACGCAGCACTTCCGACTGCCGTTGTGTTCGTAGCCCTGTGTCTCTTGTGCCTTAGTTCTCCTTCACGTCGACGTCTGTGTTGACGTCTCTCACGGGACTGCTGCAGGGCTTCTCAACAGCTGCAACCACGATAGGACAGGCCATAGCATGGACATGTACAACCCCTGGATGGCTCGTCCGTCGTGAAATGACCTGACGGAGAATCAGCTGTTGAAAGTACAACGAGGTTGCGAGATCTTGGCCTGCAACACTGGTTCGGTATTCTGAGCAGAGGTGGACATTCTAGGTGATCTTGTCCTCGACTGCTCATGCCACTGCACGTAAGAAGTCCATGAGGCTGTTTCTAGTACCATCTGTGCGGTGACAAAGCCTCCTTGGGACAGAAACGTCTACAATGTCCATCTCTGCCCGTGATCAGGAAGGACTACAGTGGCTGGAGTCCAGTGAACAGCTGACTTTTTGTTGAGCTTCAAAGTTTTGTCCGTACCAAGACAGCGAGCGACGAATGAGGCCTTCAAGCACGACGTACATCTCGATGAACCAGGACCAGGACGATGCCTGCCTTGCGGAGACTGAACTGCAAGGCAGGTAAACAACAAGAGCACCCAATCCATCCGTGCTTTGCCCTCGACCTCGGACAGTTTCTCTCTCTCGAAATGCTTGAGTGAGTCCAATGATGACGCCGGTATTCTCGTCACCGTCATGATCTCGCCCGCCAGTACCACCCGCAAGGTACTGCTCATCGACTTTCGAAAGCTGTCGCTCCTGCTCATCCTGGCGGTCACGATCTACAACGAGCACCTCTCGTACTATTGTGCCTCGCGCTCATGGCCGCCGCCGCCACCGGCGACGTCCGGCGACGTCCGAATAATGTTGGTGGCCGATCCTCAGTTGCTGGGCGACCGCGACGAGCCCATCTGGCCTTTAGGGGCAATCACGCGGCTCGACTGTGACAGATACCTCTCCAAGACCTTCAGTTTGGCGATGGCTTACGCAGAGCGCGTGGACGCTATTGTGTTCTTAGGCGACCTCCTCGACGAAGGTGAGTGGGGCTTTTCCGGCATCACGGCAGTTGTGACAGGTCTTCTCTCCTAGGAAGCACCACCCCAGACGACGCCATCTACGAGAGCTACGTGAAGCGATTTTACAACATCTACTCTTTGCCCATGTCCACGAAGCCGGTGTTTGTGAGCGGCGACAACGACATTGGGGGCGAAGCTTACGACGATCCCCTTACCCCTGAGAAAATTGCTCGCTTTCGAAGCCACTTTCCCGTTAGGAAGGTAACTGCTGTAAATGATGCCTTCGACATCGTCACCTACAACGTGATGACCAGCACCTACGACAAGAAGAAAGAAGTTGTCAATGAGAAAGAACCTGGCAAAGTCAGGTTGCTGGCGGCGCACCTGCCGGTGCTGGCACCACCAATGAGGTAAGTCAATGGCTTGATGCTGCAGTACTGTTTGTAGCTGTTGCACCTGAGCAGATCTACATTGACGGTCGTTCTCACTTCGTGTAGCAAAAGTACCAAGGACATGTTGAAGAAGTATAATCCTGACATCGTGTTCTCCGCCCACTTTCACCACGGCTTCGATTCTTTGACCACTCGGGAGACGGGGATGAGGATCTTCAATAGGACGAGGTTCCTGAGAGAGGATGACGAAAGCACGGTCGAAATCGACATTGCAGAAAACAGGTACGACTAACATTACCGTGCTCCTCATCACTCATCGATGTGTTCTTATTCTCCACTCTTTGCAGACAAGAGGGCGTGATCCACGAGATCATGGTCCCGACCTGCTCGTACCGGATGGGCGAGCCTGAGATGGCCATAGGCCTCGCCACACTGACAATGAACAATGACCAGCCGAAGCTCATCTACACCAACTTGTGGCTACCGAAAAGGTTCTACTCGCTCTATTTGTACTTTGTCACTGCCAGCCTCATCGTGGTGCTACTTCTCTACGGGAGGTTCAGGAGCACTCCCAGTAAGCGAGGAAGCAGACAAAGAAAAGGATCCAAGACTGGGTAGTCTTGTTGGAGACAGTGAATCTGCAGCGCCCAGATCAAGGGGGGGGAGAACATTCCGCACATTTTTTCTATAAGCAAAAAGTGTTGCGAGAAGCCAATTTTACTTTTTGGCATACATTAACTCCCATTCTTAGCCTTAAAAAACCCCATATGGTACCCTTGTGCCAACTGTTGGGCCAGAAGTGACGCTGGCAAACGATTTGACGCAGCTTAGCTTAGGTCAAGCATTCATTTAACCTTCAGGTTAGGTTAGGTCTGCTCTTTAAGCAGAGATCCAGAAGAAACTAAACCTTACACCCCTTACAATTTGGCTCCGGGATGATTTCTATCCAAAGGGTTTGCAGCGGTACTCAGGGCAGTCTTCCTGGCAAACTAGACATCGAGGAGTCTTATTTCCATTCCACCATCCTCTTCATCCACCACCCCCTTGCCAGACGTGGTAGAAGGAGCTGGCCTGCACAACCACCTCTGGTGTAAAAATGGCATTTCACTTAAAAAAAGATAATCTGTACTTTGGCACTGCCAGCCTCATCGTCCTCTGAAGTCCTCAAATTCAGAACGCCATGACAGCCACTGTGGACATGATATAGATAGTCCCCAGCACAGTATTCAAGGACGTTGAGGTCGGTGGAGTGCGCTGGCCACGAGTTCTTGCCAACAAGCTCTCCACCAACCCGAACCGTCTTGAAGAACTTCCGACTGGTGCACGTCCATGAAGAGCAGGGAGTTCTGCAGGCCATTGACGTAGTTCTACCGCATTCAATGAAAGAATCATCCGATGACAGTATTTTTTTAAAAAAAGTGACTGAATCTCATGTGCTCCTTTAGTTATAACGGGTGTAAAGTAAGTGCATTAAGCCTGTGATCATCTCCGTTTGTCAGAAATGCTGAAAATCACGCTATGTACTTTGTATATTGCACTAACTGTGTGGCTGCAGAGCTCCAAATGTTGTACCTACGTTGTTCGATTGCATCGCATTCGGCTGAAGAGTAAATACAGTTTCGTTGTACCATCTGCTCGTGTCCTCCGCCAATGAACCCCTTATCATGCAGTGCAAGTCCGTGTCACTATGGGACGGGGTTAAAAGCGTCAACAAGTCATCCGCGCCAATTAGTGACACCATGGGCTTAGTATTTGACAAGTCGGTGGTGCTACCCTACCTCGTGGCAGCCCTGTCCGTCGCCATGGTCATCGTCCTGCCGATGACCATCTCGAACTTCAATACTCTGCACGCCGAAGGTGCTGAGCTAGGTCAGTACGAGACATGGAAACAAGGTACAATCATTGTCGTTTTACAGACAGTCGGCGAGTGCTGAGTGGAGAAGCCTTGAGTGACCTGAGGGACAAGCTGCAGACCAAATTGGACGGCGCTCACAACAGTATCAGGATTTTGGGGGCGAGGCATCCCATCCCCGGGCCCAAGGGAGATAAAGGGAATAAAGGAATCATCGGACACCGCGGACTGGCTGGACCTGCGGGGAGAAAGGGCGAGAAAGGCTTGAGGGGCGACAAGGGGGTCCCCGGTGTGCACATAGCGTTGTGTGCAATTTCCTGTGACCTCGTACAACTGACATTCTTTGCAGGAGAGAACGGTCCGCCTGGAGTAACTGGACCGCAGGGCGAGATTGGTGTACCCGGACCAGTAGGACCCAAGGGAGAAAAGCAAGTGCACGTTGTACGTACTGAACATGCGACTCAATGCTACGTATAGTTAATGTCTTGCCAGAGGATCTGGACCCGGCAGCCCCGGACCGAAGGGAGAGAAGGGAGATCAAGGACCTCCAGGACCTCCCGGTGAATGAGATACTACAATAGAGAACGATGCATGAATGACTAGAACAATGCATCATGTTTCCAGGTGAAGCAGCTCCTCAGCCGTCTGGTCCAATCAGTAAGTTTGGATGACTGCTGATTGTATCATTACAGTCTTAATTCATTATACTAATTTCATTGAAGTTAAAATGCTTCCGAACGCACCCAAGGACCACCAGGCGACTTTCATGGTAAACTGCCTGGGCCCCTGCAGAGACATCAACATCCATCTGACAGTAGAGAGTGGTGACGCAGACCTCTACGCCAAGGAGGACGAGCCGCCCAAGATCGAAAACTCTAACTGCGAAATCTGCCCGCTGTGCAAGTCGCGGGACTCTGACCTGGAAGACACATGCAACATCTCCTCCTCGCGGGGAGACAGTTTCTTCCTTGTAGTGACGGCGCACAAGGCGTACACGGGCGGCACAATTGTCTTCGTCGGGTTCAACCTCAGGAACGTCACCAGATACGATGACTATTGAACTCAATGGTGCACGTAAACATCAAAAATCCAGGTTCGAAGTTGCATGATTTCTCATTCAACCTTTCCGCCCAGACGAGCGCCAAAATCGCCATCTATGTCGAATGAGCCCGCTGGCAAATGTTGCCTGCGTCAACAACTTCACACACAAGCACTTTGCCGACGTTAATTTTTAAATCTTCACAAAAATATCTCTTAAACACAATGCGTGCGTACAGAAATAAAAATACGAAGTAGACTCGATTCAGCTGCTTTGGTCGTTACCTAACGTTAAAATGAGCCGAAATAGAGCCATTGGGAGGACGGAAGAAAATGCATATTTACATAACCTGAGGCGACATATATATACATTATATTACATTATGTATTATATACATATATTATATACATTATGTTAGGGTGGACGTAGAGGGAAGAGGACCACAAGTCCATTCAGACTGCTCATGCGCACCTTTTTGTCAGCTGACACTACTATGGAGCAGCGCTGACCGTCAAGGCTGGCAGACTAGCCTTGGCTGACCGTCGCACACCGGTGCCCGCACTGTTTTGTTTACTGACCTCGCGGTGGGGCATCAACCAATTACTCACGAGCCGACCTGATGAGTGAAGTCGGGCTCAGCTTAAAACGACTCGAGCTCAAGACCCATCCCTAGCCCTGTGTAGTGAGTCGCAGCTGCTGTTGGCCAGCATTGTCAGAAACCCCTGGAAGAAATCTGTCTCTGTCCTGGGCAACAAGGTCATCTCGTCGGGGACAAGGAGACGACACAGCTCTCAACTACTGAAGTGAGGGTGGACGGGTGAGCGGAACCAGGATCGCTCCGGCATGTCCCTTTTTAACTTCGTCACCGGCTTTGTCTTCGGCATGTATGCCGGCCTCTACGCCGCTAAGCACTACAACGTCCCGGACGTGCCGGAGCCGATGACAATCGCGGATAAAGTGAAGGAATTCCTGGAAGCCAACAAGAAGACGAAAGACGATTGAGTGAATCCCTGCAGACATGGTGCGAGTGAAGAAGAGGTACTTCGTGGTGTTGCTGGAGCGCGCCAGCGAAGTGCCGGCTTCCGGCAAGAGACGTCTCTTCTCTTCCGAGATCAAAGCCGACAATGCGGCGTTGGCAAAATACGTCCAAGATCTGGTAGGCGAACTGTACGGCGACCACGGCCGCGCCGCCTGCACCAGGGGCCTGAGGACCATCTACGCCAACTCCACCACGGGCATGGTCTTAATCGTGGCGAGGCACGGTCCGCACAAAATGGTTGCCTCGGCCCTGCCATTTATCACCAAAATCTGTGGCGAGAGAGTCGTGCCCAGGCTCATCTACACTGGCGCGACCGTGAGGAAGTGCTACAAGGTGATGGAGGCCCACCAGATCCAAGAGCTGAGGGAGGTCTTGCAGGAAGTGGAGGACGAGGGGGACAAAAAAATCATAGAGGAGAAGATGCTGGCTCTCAGGCAGCTGGATTAATTGACCTATGTAGTAGAAAGCGATGAAGCAACGTGATTGTCGCAGTTGTCAGTGCGTCGGACCACGATCAATCAAGTGGACATTGTCTGATGTAGTTAGAGACGTAATGTTCGATCACTTTAGGAAGATCCTTATTCTCTGACAGGAAAATGTTTGCTGGCGGTTCGAGGCTTCCACCTTGCTGCTGCTTGGCACGGCGATCATTTGCTTGGTCGAAGAAGAACCTGGTCCATACGAGTTCCCGGAGAAGACGCCAGGATGAGAACGTAATGAACGTGTTTGACAGGAAGACAAAGCTGCTTCACCGAGAGAGGGCTGCCAAGGTCATATTGGACTCGCACCAAGCACTTATGCATCACTTTGTGCAGTATGTCTCATTTTGCCTCCAGGCTCTGGACGTGGACACTTTCGACTTCCTGAAGGAGGAAATCGGATATCGCCTGGCCGACCGTGTGCTCGACATCAAGCGCGAGATGGATCTTGGAGTGGATATTGGCAGCGGCAGAGGCTACGTCACTAGGAATCTAACTGGACACTCCATAAAACGGCTCGCAGCCGTTGAGATGTCGCCGACGATGCTGGAGCAATGCCAAATGCCCGATGATTCCGAGGTATGGATATTATGTGCAAGCTCCTTACCTCACGAATCAATAAAGTTCTCTGTCGCCAGAATATTGAGTGTCGCAAGGTGCTCTTGGACGAGGACTCCGCGAGTCTTCCCTTCGAGACGGAGTCCGTAGACATCACCACCAGCAGCCTCAGCATGCATTGGGTCAACAACCTCCCAGGACTTTTCAGAGAAGTCAATAGGATCCTTAAGAAAGATGGAGTCTTTCTAGGGTCGATGTTCGGGGGAGACACGCTATTCGAGCTGAGGCAAGTTTAGAAAGCATGTCATGTTTTTCAGAATGAAGCTTCCTAACTGCTAATGAAATCTTTGGTGTAGATGCTCTCTACAGCTGGCTGAACTTGAGCGCGATGGCGGCGTAGCCCAGCACATCTCTCCCTTCGTCAAAGTCCAAGATCTGGGTAGCCTACTGAACCGTTGCGGCTTCACCATGCTTACCATAGACGCCGAAGAGCTCAAAGTTTCATACTCCTCCCCTCTTAGACTCATGAAGGACTTGCAGGGTATGGCAGAAAACAACGCCGCTTGGGCCAGGAGACTTCATCTTACCAGAGATACGTAAGTGCTTTCACGAGGGAGACGTGCCAATCCTGCTTTCCCGTCAATACGGCTTATTACGTACCCAGGTTACTCGCTGCGTCAGCGCTCTACTCCGAGTTATACAAGAATGACGACGGCACGTTGCCCGCCACCTTCGAGATCTACTACTGGATTGGGTGGAAGCCGTCGCCCCTTCAGCCGAAGCCGCTGAAACCGCAAAAGTCGGATGTGTCTCTCAAAGATCTGGAAAAACTGGAGGACATCGTGAAAGGGAAGATGGGCAAGTAGTGACTACGCAACTACTTGATACCAGAGTCGCTCTAGTGCACGGTCAGACACGTCACTGGTGTCCAGGACACTTTGCCACAGGCTGGGATTATGCAAGTACTTATATTGCAGACATGGGTGAAGTTAAATAAATACTCTGGATGTCTACTAATTCCAAAGGACGCATCATGTTTAGATACAAGTACTTCAGGGCAATGATATATTAAGAGGCTTATTCTACTTAGACCGTTTCTTTCTTCCGAACTGCATTCTTGACATCTTTACTCTTCGTTTCACAGTCGAGGCTGAGAACATTGTACTAGAGCTCGTGGTCCACAGGAACTACGTAATAATATTTCTGCAATAGAAGTAGAGGACGTTGCGCGTAACTTCACATTGTCCTTCTCAGTCTGTAGACTCCAACGTTTCCGTCTGCTGGACCCGTGGCGAGCTGAAGCAAGTGCGGGTGGAAGTCGAGAGAGCCGACGGGTCCGCCTGCGCGCCTGTGCATGCTAAGTTGCAATAATCCCTCGCCTCCGCCCAGTCTGATGGCGTTGAGCTGAGAACCGCTGCCCAGCAGGCTATGGACTACCACAGATGGGTTGCTGACGGCCGGCCACGCGGCAACGGCAAAAGCGCGCTTGTGCACAGTCAGGGAGCTCACGGGTTGGCCTATGCTCACAGCCTTCACCACATGGTCGTTGGTGTGATCCAATTTGCTCTTCTCGATTCGTCGGGAGTCGACGACGCGGACCTCGCCATCGCTAGAGCCGCTGACCAAGTGTCCCGCAAAGCCACCTACGTCTTGGGCCTGGCAGTCCAGCACAGGGCGCGAGTGCTCGCGGTAAGACAGGGTCGTGGCAGAGGCGGCCGGCGGACGAGTGTCGAACAAACATACCGAACCGTCGGCGAAGCCGGCGACCAGCAAGTGCGGTGACTGATTGGAAAATGATAAGCAGGAGAGGTACCCGGGATCTTTCATGTCGACGGCCAGGTCGCGGATCCTTAGTTCTGTGCTGGCGTCCCAAAGACGTACTAGACCGACCTGGCCGCCACCCACAGCCACAACGCGTTGTCGTTGCTCCCAAGCAGCGCGAAGTCCGGCATGAGGAAGGACACCAGAAGACCTCAGCTGTGGCAACGCGTTCCAAGCGGTCACCATTTTTACTTTACCACTGGCTTCGTCACCCCCTCCTCTGTCGTCCTCGAGATCCTTGTACACCCTGAGGATGCCGTCGTCCGAGCCGGCCAGCAGAAGGGCGTGCTCGTGCGCGTTCAAATAGGCCAGGCTGGTGAACTTGGATCGCACGCGCTTCTTCTCTCTCATCTCGATCGAGCACACTGGCGAATTAGTGGCCAGATCCTGTACCAAAATGGTCTTGGTACCTCCAACAGCCAACTGGTGGTTGTATGGATGAAAGACAAGCATGGTGGGAGTGAAGCCGGTCTTAAAAGCTCTGACAGGCTCATCCAGCTTGCACATGCTCGTCTTCAGCATCTCTCTCTGCTTCTCAGAAAGAGATCGCACTTCCAGATTGCGTTTGTACAGCCACTCTTTCATCCAGTGTCGAGGAGACTCGTGGTCGCAGTCGCATTCCACACACTGATGTCGCATGAGCTGCTTGGTGAAGTACTTGGAGCACCAGGGAAGAAACTTCGTCTTCAATTCGGGAGCCCTGAGATCTCTGCCGGTCTGGGTGGTGTTGGGCGAAGGATTGTGACTTCGACTACCACCGGAGCTGGTGCTGACTGTGCCACTGTTCGGACGTTGGCGCTGATTTCTTCTCACTGTTGTAGACGGTGATGATGAATTCAATGCTTTATCCAGAGAATTTCTGTTATTTTCTCCTGTAGTAGGAGGCGAGCCTCCCAACAGGAACGATGGCCGAGCCGGTGAGGACGGCACAGAAGCAGTCGTCGCTTCCATGATGCTGCCAAAGGTTCGCTGATGCTGTTGATCCTTCTCACGGGACTTCACCTTCAGGTAAAGTAGCATTGTCTCAGCCATGTCACTCACTCGAGGGCAAGGATCGTTGGCCAGATGGACAAAGCCCTCGTAGATGCACTGGTAAAAGCCTCCCTTGCTGAACGTAGAAGCAGCGGTGCCGGAGCCAAAGATTAGGCCGGAGCTGCTGCGAAGCATCTGACCACTCAGCGACGGCGATGAGACGCTCGGGGAGATGCGACTGCTGCTTCCGAATCCACCTCCTAGAGCCAAGGTGCTCCCACCTCCGTCGATGGTCACGCCAACGGAGGACAAATTTCCTGACGAACCAATGATATGGGACTGACTGGTGGTGAGGTTGCCCGATGTTGTCAGAGACTCCTCTTGGGAAGTCATCTTGCTCACTACAGAGACGAAGTTCGCCTCGAAGATTTTGACCACATAATGAAGTGATACAACGAGCTCTGCGCGTACCAGGGGTGATGCATCATGATGCAAGACCGTATTTAGCAAGTGGAGCGCAACAGCGTGATCCAATTCGTTGGCATGCTGGGTGCGTTCAGCGGCGTCAGCACAGCTGTACAGAAACGTGCCAAGGGCAAAAACCGCAGCGGCACGGACCTCCGGCGAGGGGTCACGAAGCAACTCGTAGAGCTTCTCATGGGCGTTGTCCCTGGCCCCACGCCATCGCGCCTTGTCGTAACGATCCCACACCCTGCCTACAGCAATGGCCAGCCACCGGCGCAGCAGCGGGTCATCAGAATCCTAAGCGAAGAAGACAGTGCTGTACTGGCAGAAGGAGTGATTATAGTATTATGTACCAGGTGCTCCAGACATATCGAGACGAGGTTTGCCTGCTCAGCCTCTTGCTGACCCTGGGGAAAGTTGTGCACTATAGTTGCCAAGATGAAGGCTGCCCACGTCCGATGTGACGTAGCCATCGTCTCATCTTGCAGCACGGCCAGGAAGTACTTGTGGCTGGAATCACGAATCAGGTCACCCTGACAAGAGGGATCCACGGCCAAGATCTGTGGAGGGTGATGCAACCACAATTTTAGAGATACATGCAAATACAGCCAACAATCCAACTACCTTAGCCCAGATGGAGACAAGAAGGGGCCTTAGTTCACTGGCAACTGACTGGAGCAGCTTGAGGACGTAAGGAAAGATGCCGACAGAGAGGGCCAAGTGCACAGCCCAAGGACCAAGGTCCAGGAAGCGGCCGAGTAGGTCAAGGGCACGTAGCCGGTGAACCTTTGAGGAGAGAATGTTTCTGTCACAAGTCAACTGTCAAGTTGCAACACATCTGTCTTGATCTCTACCTGACTGAGTAGCACTTGGAGCACAATGGGGAGCTGTTCAGGCGGAGGTCGGTGTTCATGACCACGTTGCAGGCAGACCTAAATAGACATATAAGACACATGTAGTTCACAAAGTCCATACTAACGAAGAATGTTGTATACATGAATGCAAAGAAATGAATGTACTCAGGTTGGTGGATGTCCAGTACTCATGCAGTACGTACCTCATCCTCTGATCCCTGTTGCTCTTAAGGGAACAAATCATGTCTGAATTTTTGCCGCACAAGCACCATGATACTACAATACTGTACAAGCGATGCTTCTGGATTCTGCCAATTTAGAACAGTAGAGTTTCAAACCAGGATACTGCATTTGTCACACACTGACTCCTCCAAGACATGGGTTATAGACAAGTGATTTTGGCTGTGCAGATGCATTTCTGTGTTCTGGTCGCACTTCCCGTGGATGTCACACTTCCCCTTGGCCTCCTTTTGGCCAGGGCTGGGCGGGCAGACGTCGTCGATTGCAGGACATTCCTCGTCTGTGCAGTGGATCAGAATGTTCATCACACTTGGCTGTTGGACCACTTCGCTTCATCTGACTCTCCGAGTAACATCATCGTCAGTGATGCTCTTGCTGGAAACATGCACATCCTGTTTCCTCTCACTCCCGAACTTGTTTCCTGCTTTGATCTCTTCTGAACATGAAGTTGTTACTTCATGTTGCATCAAGTTATCGTCATGAGCTTTCCGCGATCTGGCATCATCAACAATGAACTGCAGCCTGTCATGACTCCAGCCGGACTCACAGTAACCGTGAACGCAGCACTGGCCGTCCGACTCCGAGTACTTCACTAGGCAGTGATAGTCTTCCTTTGAGCATGGATTGCTTTTAAGGTGCGCCTTGCATCCAGTTCTCGCCTGAACAAAGCAGTGATGCTTCCGATCAAATAGCCTGGAGCAGTGTGGTGTCTGCGCTGATGGCAATTCTTGGGCTGCCAGGACTATGACATCCTAATGCCAAGCCCAAACGAGTATCCACAGCACTAGCATGCGTGTACTAAGCAGCACGCACCCGCTGATGGCTGCAATGGTGAGCAGCAGTCCAAGGAGATGCATAAATAACCAAGACACAGAGGTTGCTTGTTTCCTTCTGATCTATGACTACCTCAATGTCACTGTCACTGTGCATACGATACCGTCGAAGCTTGATTGCGAACGCCGAGCTTAAGAAAGGTTCAAGCCGCACTCAACACTTCAACCACACTCAACACTTCAAGCACCGAGTACTGACCACCAAACCTGATGCATAAAAAAAGAGAGTAGTCCATCTCTTACCTCGAACGCTGTTAGCTGGTCCTCGAAGAACGTAGAAGACTGGTAGGTGGCGCCGTTCTCCAGGATGCCGTTGAGCTGCGCCAATGCCATGTCCACGGCCAGATCCCAGGCCTTCCACATGCTGTGCTGATGCGTATTGTGCGAAAGGGACGGCTTTGAAATGGGCGTGCAGTCATACGAGCGCATGATTCGCTCTGCCAACAGGAAGTTGCGGAACAAAGATGCCACGAGCAGATCCTGGCGGAACAGCTTTTGAAAGAGCTCCCTGGGTAGGGTGTTCCACGCAATGGTGTCAGTGATGGCCGTGAAGATCCAGTTCAGCTCACCCAGCATGGTCCGCCGATCACCAAACTGACCTAAAGAGGCGGCGAGTTGCCACTTGTTAAGTCGCACTTGGTCTTCCCTCCAATGTACTTGCCTGGGATCTTGTCCAACATGTCCACCGTCACCGCTGACGCCAATTTTCCGTGTCCCTGCATGACAAACCACCTAAGGCTCATCTTGATGGGAGTGGTCAGGCACGCTGTGAAGAGATCGGCAGGCAATTCAGGGTTCATTGGCAATATCTGGTTGGCGGCGCAGGCGGCGAGCTGGATGCAGTTCCTCTGCGAGATGGGAGGGGGCAGCTCTGACGAAGACACGCCCTGAAAAAACGTGATTTAGCGGCTTGAGGCCATTTCTCTCAACGACCTCTGTAAGGATCTCACCCTGGAATTCACTTGGTCAAGGTATTCCCTCTCGTGTTGGTCAGCGAACTGCTCAAAGGCCTGCACTATGATCCCAGCATTGGAGCAATCATACACGAAGATGGAAGGGGAGCCCATCCATGCCTGCAGGTCGTACAGGCTCAGCGGGATGTACTGGGTGTAATTTCGGTTGAATACCCAGATCTCCCCATTGGCAGTTGGCTTTGGCACACCGTGACCATTGTAATGGAAGAGCACCCTCTCTTCACGGGCGTTGCGCCTGAGGCCCGTGGAGAGACGACGCACTTCCTCCAGTGGAGGATCCAAAGACTGACGATAGCGCGCTCGAGGTTGCCATCGCTCGTACTGCTTCTGCAGGCTGTTTCCTATACTCTCGATTGCTCTCTGAGGATTCAGCGTCCCCGGGTCGATCCAGCACTCCATACGAGCGCAAGGTACAGTCTTAGTGACGTCCGGTGGGTCCACGCCGACGTTCAGACACAGCACCAACGCTACAGACACCGTCTTCAATCGCTCCCGCGCCCGCCAGGACTGAGCAAACTCTGAGGACTCCTCGCCAATGGCAGAGACATCCTCAATGTGACGTAGTCCGTTAAAGGCCAGCGGCATGGTGCGGTCGTCTGCAGCCGCATCGAGGTCGCTCTTCTCCGTGACTTCCTGGGCCTCTTCTGGCACGTCGTCGTTCAGTCTCAGCAGTCCCACGAGGTCCGCTGTCGGGTCTTCCATAGCTTGCACCGGCAATATGTGGGGCAGCCAGCGGGAGCGGGTGGTTGGCGCCGGATTTAGCATTGGTGACGACGCCATGGTCTCGAACTCTTCTTTTATTATTATAATTATCCCCCGTGGAGTGTTGAGATGAAGGTCACGTTGTCTCCGTCTTGCAGGATGTAGTCGAGTTGGCCCATCAGCTCCCAGTCTGCGTCGTTGACGAGCACCAGTATGCCGGGACGGACGCTAACGCCGTCCTTACCGAGAAAGAGTTCCGGGCGTTCCTTGAGCAGGTTGTCGCGGATCCAGGCGAGCAGTCGTCTCAGATTCCACCCGGTGCCGTCCCCGTCTGCCACCGGAAGCGAGACGTCGTGAGAGCGCACGTTGCCAAAGAGGAGCTCCGCCCCTCCGCTCAGCTCAACGGTCAGTCGGAGATGGCGGTCGGAAGAGGACATCGGGCGCCTGTCTTGCTGCCAGTGGGTGGGTGGATAGGACTAGAGCACTATGTAAAAGAAGTGCTCTAGACAGGACAACTTCAGGAGTGAGCGAGGGAGGACTTTGGCCTCGTAGAGGAGGGGCAGGCGGTTGTCAGAGTTGCATGAGGTGGGGCTTGCCCGCAGGAGCACGAGACTAGCGAGTTTCGTAACAGGCGAAGCTCAAGTTGCCTCGACGTCTGAACTCGAAAGATGCATACGTTTCTCTGTCCTTCTTGGCTACAGCGCCCAAGCTCAAGCGCACACGCGTTTCGTCAGTCCGTGTCCCACGGCGTTGTAGCCAGACCACGGGCAGACGCTGTAGAGGTAGCTGTGGCTGCTACAGCTGTAGCAACAGCTCTCTTCAGCCTCTGCGCACTGCAGTACAGCTGAGGGCTGAGCCGTGTGAAAGGGAGAGGACAACTTCTTCTACTCGTGGTTGTCCCCGACTGAGCAGAGCATGCGAGAGCTGACGATGCGGGCTGTTGGCTGTGAGGGCTAGGGAAAAGTCCTGCGGGCCTGCGAACTTGGGCCTGGCCCGGTACCACCTCGAGCTTGAGTGCTTGTACCTTCTAAAGCGTTGATTAAACTCAAGTGGCTGGAAAAAAACGAATGGTGGCTCCTCCCTGACCCCGATCACCATGTCTTCGCTGGAGGACTGGCTCAAACCGGCCGCCGTAGCCGCGACCGGCGGAGAGTCGACCGGTGGCGGCACCGGAGGCGGCCAGGGTGGTGGCACGGGTGGTGAGATGGCCGCGAGCAGCGGCAACCCCGGAGGAGGGACCGGTGCCTCCGCTGACCTCCTACCGCCGGATTTGGGCCTGGGCAACTTGTCGGCGGAGGACATAAAGTGGGTGGACCTGGAGTTCTTGGACTTGGCGTCGGGGCCGCCAGCCAGCAGTGACAGGAACAGGAATAAGAATCCCACACTCGGGTGAGTCTCATACGCGTCGGGTCGGGCGGTTCTGGACCTGTTCCTGCTCCCAGCGTAATGTCAGGGCTTGAAAAATTCCCCATCTGCTCTTGTGCTGGTTGATACCTGCACGATGTTGTACCAGCAGCTTGGCGAGCTTCATGTACCCAAACCTTTGCTCTCCCCCTGCTCCAGAGTCAGACCAATCCAACACTTACAGCAAGTTTGTCTTTCGTTCAGGGACAACTTTCCGGACATCTTCTTCGGGGACGCAACGTTTCCGTCATCACTCTTCAACCTGGACGACGTGAAGCCATTCGGGGAACCCTTCGGGAAGGACAATGCGTTGGTGGACTTCGAGAAGAATATCCTGGTAAGTGACACCATTGAACGAAGCACAGCTCGGCAGACGTTCAAGCAAATTTCCACAGGATGACCTATTTCCTCCGACCGCCGCCATTGACCCCGCGCCCGAGGATGAGCCTCGTCACCAAATGCACGAAGAAGCCACCTCCGGAAGTTCAAGCGTCGTCAACGGGGAAACCCGAAGTGGTGATGAGAAGCTTCTGGGAGGCTTTTCTCAACCGGAGGGAAGCTATTCCAACAGTGGTCAGAGCAACAAGTCGAAGGTGGACGTCATGATATCTCCAAAGATAGAGACACACCAAAATGCGGCCGCGTCGGACTCCTCAATGAAGACTGTCATCCCTGGTTTCGGACGTCCAGCCGAGTGTCGAAAAAAGCAGGCAGCAGAGGAGGAGTTGCCCATGGACGTGTTGCAGTTGCTGTCCAAAAACTTTGAGACACCGCAGCAGCAATTTTCATCATCAGCGAACCCTCCTCCGCCATTGTTGCCGTCAGTCCCTCAAAAGAGAGGCAAGGCACCAATAGACAGGATTGCCATGCAATGTGATGCCACCAGCGACAGGACCAAGGTCAGGGTGGAACCATTGGGGGTGCCGCCCGGGGTTGGTGCCGCTGACGCCGCCGGCATTGCTAGAACCCAACCCTTCAGAGTGGACACTGCCGGCGTGGAGAAAGCTACGAAAATGATCAAACCAGCGCATCTGGAACGGTATGAACAGACCTGGTAACGACATTAGCTGGGCTAACGCACTCACCAATGCTTGCACTTTATTAGGCTGCCAGTCTTCCTTGACTACTTGTCAGCTTCGACCAGCACCACCATGGCGGACTCGCAGGTTCACTCTTCACCTGCAAAGAAGAGGAAGCTGGAAGCGGAAAAGTCTGGAGCCAAACCTCAAGCCACACCCATTCTGAATCACCCGCCAGCAACAGCCCCAGTGTCCAAATCCTCTGGTGGCATCCAGGTCTGTTTTTGTCATATCAATGTCGAGTCACCCACACGAGTAGCACAAGCTGTCCTTCCAGATCACTGAGCTCACTCTGGACAAGACTCACCCTTCTCTACATGTTCTCGAGAGTCATGGCATCCGTCTGGAGGGGCTGACTCGGGCAACAACTGAGGGTGGGCAGAGGTACTGGATCTGCCCAGAGGAAGGTTGCAAGAAAGCCTACACCAGGCCCAGCAAGCTGAAGATTCATCTGCTGTCTCACCGCGACGTGCGACCATTCGCTTGTCCGATGAGACATTGCGCCAGTGCCTTCGTCACCAACTCCAAGTTGAAGAGGCACCTCTCCTCGCACAGGAACAGCTCCAAAGTTCCTGATGAAAACCTCTCTGCTAGCGGCGGCATAAGGAGAACATTCTTTTGTCCCGAGCAGGACTGTGGCGCCAAGTTCGCTCACGCCGGCAATCTGCGTCGACACCAGCGACTTCTACATCAGGGAGGTGGCGAAGCAAAGTCGAGTGATGTTGGTGAAAAGAAACAGGTCACTCCGTCATCGACGACATGTGAAAAAGAGGGTTGCGGACGCCGCTTTCGCAAGCCCAGTCAGTTGCGAGCGCACTTTCGCAAGCACACAGGTGCCCGTCCATACGCCTGCACCGCAGCCGGCTGCTCCTGGGCCTTCCCCACGGCGTCCAAGCTTCGCCGCCACGAGCGGTCCCACTCCAATATTCGTCAGCACGTCTGTCATCTTTGTCAAAAGGCCTATCTCAGATCAGAGCACCTGAGGAATCACTTGCAGAGTGGACATCTCGCAGGTGCTAGCAAAAACGCTGTTAGCTATGCTTGTGCCTTTCCTACATGCCGGGGCAGATTCATGCGACGTAGCAGCCTGCATCACCATCTACGGATCAAGCACAAGAACGACCCCAACAACGACAAGGGCTGGCGGTGTCTAGTCGACGGCTGTTCCAAGCAGAGAGGGTTGTTCAAGGACAGGAAGGAGCTGTTCCGCCATGTCACTGAACACCACCGGGCAGCCTTCACCGCCCCTGATCCGAACTCTTTGCTGCTCAACAAACCACCTGCCGCGAATGACGCCTTTGGGCTGCCGCAGATCTTGAAGGCACTTGAAGGGTGCGGCCGTGGTAACTTCGCAGAGCATCACAACGGGGAGTCCCTGGTGATTGACCCCTCGCTCCTGCGCGAGGCTGATGCATGTGTGACGGCTTCTCCCGTTGTGATCCCACCTGGTTCAGTCCTGCTGCTGCCCTCAAGAAGTAGTGTTGGCGAGATGGTGGCTGTGGATGCTTCCTCCTTAGGGGGCAAAGATACTATAGCATCTTTTAGGGGGTCCAACCCTCGAATCGGTGTACACCAACATCGTGGCTGGTACCATCTGAAAGCCGCTGATCTCAGCTTTTCGGAACTGTAAACCTTAGAATCAGACATTCAGGGAAGAGAAAGCTGTGACCAAGATACCTTTGTACTGCACTGGTGAGGCTGTTACACAGTGTAGACTGTGCGGCAACAGAGTAATCACGTGAACTTCTGATCTGAATTGAAAAATTATGACACTTCTGGATGGCGTGCACCAAGATGAAATACTGGGCGTCACACCCCCACCTGAGTTGCGTCTCATGCTTGGACACCGTTGATCAGGTGTGGGGCAGCCCCGACCAGCACCTCATGTAAAAGTGGGCAGAGGTAAAGGAAATCCGGCAGGCAAAGCGCTGAGGGCGGTGCTCTGGAAGGGAATTGCCAGACCAGCCCGGACCAGCTCTCTGTGGACCTTCCAGATGAGCTCAAGAACTTCGGTGTGGCCCGCGACCACTGCATGGGAGAGCTACTCTTGCACATACATTTCGCACCAGGACGACCTATGGTGTCAAGCTCATGGACCTGGACACTGTCAAAGATCCATGGTGTTCTGACTCATATTGCGGAGCTTTGCTCTCGCACAGGCGAAGGACTTGGTCCCTCCTCAGAACAGGCTAGTGAGTCTGTTCGTGCAGACTACTGCAAAACTTGCGAAAGGTTTAAAGTTTACTCAGGGAATTCCAGGTGCTCATAGAAACTCCTCAGATATGTCTGCACCTGTAACAGTTTTCACGTGTGAGTTGAAAACATCTTAGTCGACCAATTTCTTTCTCTGTGTTTCACATTCACTGTATTCAGTCCAGAATCCCGAAGAAAATCGTCCTAGTCACTGTAGAATGTTAGTGTCCTTGCTGAAATACATTGCGAGGGAGACTTTTATGAACATTATGGTGACTTGTCTTATGACACATTCAAGACTTGCACAGAAATAACTTAAGAAAACATGTTTCAAAGTGGGACTTTCCCTTCGCTGAATGTCTGATTCTAAGGTTTACAGTTCTGAAATGCTGAGATCAGCGGCTTTCAGATGGTACCAGCCATGATGGTGGTGTACACCAATTCGAGAGTTGGGACCCTGCGTATGTGCACTCCCAACGTTGAGAGCACTTGTGGAGGCACAATTTTCAGTCTTTAACGTTCAATCTTCAGCGCTGATGACGAGATCCGGGCAACCTTTGAACATTTTCTTTTACTGTGACCGACGCTGAACAGTACAGGAATCTTGATGTAATGATTGTATTTCATGTTGACGCGATGGAACACGGTGATCTTTAATAACCTAGCCAAGCAACAACTGTCTACTGTGAGCGTAACAATTCTAGACACGGGAAGTAGCCAAGGCAAAGTCGAAAATGCGGTCGGTAGAATCGCTACCGAAGCAGCAACATATCTACCTCTAGATTGAGCAGACCTAGTGTCTTAGAATACATTTCCTCTGACAGATGAAAGCTCAGAAAGTGCACACAATCGCTAGGTTCCTTGCTGTTAAATGCCAGCATCAGATACTCGATGCCATCAGCATGCATCTGCATCAAGGATCCTTGTTGCTTCGTTGCAGTTGTCATGGTCACACAAGGAGAATGCGCGGCTTCCCCACCAGCAGGTCCCGGTCATTCCATGCTGGAAGCTGTGTGGGAACGTCTCGGTGTCGAAGGTGGTAATGTGGTCAATGCTGCCTACTGAAATCAAGGAATCCTCCATTATGGCTCTGTATGCGACAAACTGTGCAGTCCTTCTTCTTCAACTTGAGCATGCAAGCAAGTGAGCTTGGATCTCCCCTGGAGCTTTCCTGGAGAGATTCAGCCCCAACCCCGTTGTTAACCCGGTGCTTCTCCGGTCACAGCCGGTCCGATCTTGTTTAAGGGACGGGTGAGATTAGGGAATTCCCTTTCCCTGGTAGCTTGCTTTGAAGCAGCCGCCAGCCTGATGGAGAAGTCATCACACGAGATGGCGGCAACGCTGGACACGAATGGGTCGCCGCAGTTGGGGGTTTCATGCAAGTGGCACTCGAAGCAGCGGATGCACTCTGAAGATATGCTTAGTCAGCAATGTTCTTAAGTATCTGACATGAGCTCCGTTACCTGCACCATCTGTGGAAGGGCCGATGACATGGAAGCGGTCAGAATGACCCTCATGGCGCTGCATAAAGATGCTTTCGTTTCAGAGTCCTTTCTCTAAGATAGTAGACATTTCTCCACCCCTTAACACCTATGCATAAACATAGAGTATTAGGTTAGATTTGCTGTTGTTCGCGTCCCGGTCGGCTGCTGTGCAAGTGCGTATATACAGGGTGATTTTGATATTGTACAACTAATTTGGACCTGCTCAGAAGTCTATCTCCTGAGAAGTGATGACTTTCTCCTTTGGCTGCTGTCTGACAACTTAGGGTATCTTCAATGCAGCATCTGTCAGAAAGTCACCAGCTTCTCCGTAGCTTTGCTGAGTGACAGAGAGAAGCTGAGCATTTATTGCAGTCACACGAAATGGGCTTTATGATGCAGTCAAATGACCCTTTGAGTCCTGTCCATTGTCGTGTTAACAGCTTATATAAAAACGACCTTGTTATATTAAAAAATCACCCTATATAATATGCTTTATAGGCATCTGTTCTTACCTGGCAGCACAAGCGCCGGTTGCCTCACCCAGTCCGACTCCACCTCCTGATTGCTTGGAGTCCTACCTGTGTTGGCTTCTCTGGTGAAGAACAAGCAACAGCAGCGTCAGTTTTGGTCTGAAAACAGGACTGAAGAATCGTTTCAAGCAGATCAAGGATGGTGACGCACGTTAGGAGTTGAATATATGAACCAATGAGGTGATCACGAGAGTTTGCCAACATGGTCAAGGTCGACGCGTACTCGATAGGGGCAGCCGTGACCATCTTGCTGGCGTCCGTCGTTGAATATGGTAGGTATCCTTGTCAGCATGAGCCAACATTCAAGTCATGACGAGTAAGGTGTCACACTGCGTGCTAAGTATGGTCCTGCGCAATCCGTAGTGTGACCAAAGTCTGCCATGGTCAACAGGGTCTTTCTCTTTACTCCTATACTCGTATGTTTCAGCCTCAAGCATCAAGTGCTTCCAGTGTAGCTCCACTGAGGAGCAGCGTCGCCCCACAGGAGTTTGGTCTGTGGATCAGTACACTCAGAATCGCTACGAGGACAACTGCGGCGTATACTGGCCCTTCGAGCCCGAGAGGAACGTTCCCATTGAGTGCAACTCGGACGAGTCTCACACGCCCGGGACCTTTTGCGTCAAGATCGTCAGACAGGGGCCCAGAGGGTTCATATGTAAGAGATGTACAGTGGCTTCAATGGAGGTAACGTGTGATTGACCGCATGTTCCTACCCCAGGGGATGGACGTTGGCGCATGGTGATCCGGCGCTGCGCCAGCGTGAGCGACACTGGCGTTACCGGGGTCTGCAACTGGGGCGTACTTGAAAATGGCGTCTACTGGGAGGAATGCTACTGCTCTCACGATGGGTGCAATCCCGCTACGACACTCAGGTAACTGCGCACTTCAAAACTAGATTGCTTATGTCACTCATATGCATGCACATCTGTCATGTTGCAGATCTGCTGTCAGCACAGTGTGGACAACTTCCATGATAGCGTTACTCACTGCCGCAAATGCTTGTAACAAGCTCTAAGATGTGCGAGGAAATGCACGGATGTACAGGATGTGTCGTGCCGGGATGAGTTTGGACTCCAGCCAGACTCAACTTGGACAAGTCGGGCTCTTGGCGGACTCAGTGTTGACCAAGATTCCAAAGCCTTAGACTTGATCCAAAGCCAGATTCAATTTTATCCACTAAGCTCCAAATGAAGATGATTTTTCTTGGCATCTGGTGGATGGCAACAACATCCTTTCCGTTTATGACAATAAATGAGGACTTCCAGTTATATCAGAATCTCCTTACCTCCTTTGACCTTCTTTGACCAACCCCGATTTAGTTTGCATTCTTTTTTCCAGACTCAACTCAAATCAGATGACACTCAGGGGGTTGTGACTTGAAAGCGAGTCAAAGTCCGCAATGTCAGACATTTGGGGCTTCTGTCACAGTCCATCTTCTACGCATAGCAAAAAAATGCGATGATGAAACTCTGGACAAGGACACCGTCCAAGGTCTGCAGTAGCTGGACACGGTTCTCCAAGAAACGTTGTATACTCCACTTGCCATCATCTCGAGATCTGAGTAAAGCTGAGATTTTTAGCCTGCCACGTACAGACATCACTATTAGGAAGGTACAGGAAATCAATATTTCAGCCCTTGGCATTCACTTGGACGATCGGTACTACCAGGATTCTCTCAAGCAACCCAGAAAACCTCAGCAAGGAGAATTGTGCCAAGAGCGGCCTCTATACCTTCCTGTCAGAACAATAGTGTCCTTGCTGGAATACATTGCGAGGGAGACTTGTGTGTACATTATGGTGATTTGTCCTTTGAGACAGTCAAGACTTGCAAAGAAATAACTTAAGAAACCATGTTTCAAAGTGTAATTTTCCCTTCCCTGAATGTTTCAGTTCTGAAATGCTGAGATCAGCACCTTTCAGATGTTGGTGTACACCAATTCGAGGATTGGGACCCCCTAAATGTGCACTGTGGCCAACAAAGAATGGGTCAAAGTTGGAAAGGATAACAAGCGTCCTTCGGCAATCCTCCCTGCCTTCGTGGTGTTCAGTGCCTCACGAGACGGTGACTTGTCAGCCAGGTGAATGTGGTATATATGTCAACAAGGACGCAAGTTGGCGCCTCCAAGTGCACGTCGCACAACAGCGTCCTGTCCCTGAGGCTGCATCTGTGCCGCGTGTACTGCGTAATGTCATTCTCAGGTTTGCTGTCCTTGAAAGTGATCCATTTGGTAGCTATTGGGGCCGCTCGCATGGCAGATGGTGATTAGAACGCAATGCTGTATGTGATGTCAGTTCGTTGTCTCAGTTATGTATTTATCATGCATATTACCGGTGTGCCGGTATCTACGCAGGCGTTCAGTAAAATAAAGTGCACTGTCAAGTGAAGAAAAGTCCATATTTCCTCGACCTTGCTCGAGACATTTTTCCATGTGGACCTGGGCAAAATCAACCATCCAGCTTACTGTACTTCGGTGTTGTTCGCTTCATGGTTGCGATAGCCAAGCTTCTCCTGGACACCTCCCAAAGGGGCAGTGGCAAAACAAACTGGCGAATCTTGTCGAAATTGCTGCTGGTGGTCATCCTTAGGTGCATTTCAGATGCCAGAAACTAAAAAGTGAGCTGCTCACACTGGTTTGTACAATTGTCTTTAATACAAAGTTGGTTGGTAGACACAAGCGCACGTCTCGCGTAACATATTTTCAGTCGCCCATTTCTCCTTCCTCGTTGTCCTCGTCCACGCCTCGAACGTAGAGAACGTTGTTGCACCTGCAACACACGGAGACGGTTGACAGAAAATATTGGGTGACGTCCTTGCTGGATAGGAATGTAACCCATCGATCCGACCATTTTATACCGACCTGATAAGCACTTCTCCCAGGTTTCCCGTACAGGAGCCGTCAATGAACTCCTCGGCGCTGGCCAACTGAATGTTCATGTACCCGTCCGTGGAGACCAGAATCCCCTGCAGAGAAAAAGAAAAGAGACGCCCATGAAGAGAGGTCTGTCCTAGACAGGGGGAACAAATCGTTGTGCCGACCTTGTACTCGTGACCCCACTTCAGTTTGACCATAACCGCCCTGCCGTGGAGGCTGTTGAGGAACGGTTTGGGGTTCATGGGCATGGTCCCAGCCATCTTGGAGGAGGAAGAGGAGTCGGCTTGGTCGAACACAGACAACAGACCGTACGCGGCGAAGAGGTAACCAACGTTGCTGCTGATTGTTTTATTTACTGTCTCGCTGCCGGTTCAGCGTTGCCAGGTCACTGGCCCAGACCACAACTGGTAACGGAAAATGATTTGGCAACACTCACGCTGCAGCTTGTTTTTGACTCTGAGGAGCTGCTGCGGCTGCTGCGTTGGCCACAGCTTGGCCACGCCGACCGTCACATCTGTCCTCAGCGTCCCCTGGACGAAAGCGCCCAAAAGACGCCATTTTTCTCCCAAAGTTGGCGGCGAAAGAACCCAAAGAAGCGCCGACCGACGAACTGGCCTAAACATCCAGCTCCGAGATGGTCCTCGGCACCCGGTCTTCGCGGCGCCGACAGGAGCAGGATGAACAGCAGCCCCAGGTGGTGGTGGTGACGGAGCCACCCTCGGCCGAGGTCCCGGCACCGTCGGAAGAGCAGGTCACGGTGGTCGAGGTGATGGAGGCCATGGTGGGGCTGGACAACACCGCGCCGCTTCTGCAAGACGAAGATCAAGTAAGACGTCGCCCTCGTCGCTCTTCATTTTTAAGTTTTCTTTTAACCTCAGGCCACATTCATCGTCACGGAAAGCAAGGCTAAGGGGGAGGAGGAAGAACAAATAGTAGAAGAGGAGCAGCCTCCGGGACTTCCGACCGTGCATGTGATGACTGTGGACCAGGTGGACCAAGGTGATACTGAGCCTCAAAAAGAGGCGCCCCAGGCAGAGACGGTCGAAAAAGGCGGAGACGTCGACGACGACGTCGACGAAGAGGTCGACGAAGAGGTCGACGAAGACGTCGACGAAGACGGAGATGAGGGTGAGGGTGTCGTATTTGAGCCCACCAAGCCGCTTGCCGGGATCTTCACGTGCAACGACTGCGACGAGATGTACCAGGGCTTCAAGGTAAGGTCGACAAATGGTCAAACCTCGGATGGACTTGATGCCGTTGACCTCGGCAGGGTAGTTCTCACCAGACTATGCAAAACATTCCCAAAAATGTCGAATTTCTTTTCAGTTCTACGTGAAACACATGAAGGAGGAGCACGGGAAAGACGTGGATCCGTCTGCCGAGAAGGGGAAGGTCTGGAAACCCAGCTTCATTATTCACGCTGGGCGAGGGAAGACGCCGCCTTCTGATTACAAGGTCTTGACTTATGGCTTCGGAGTTAGTTCGAAAAACAAACCCCACTGACTTCTGTTATAATCATATTTTCAGGAGTTCGAATGTACCAAATGCCCGTTTATTGCGTCCACGCAGAGCGATCTCGACAGCCACTTGATGACAGTGCACAAGCCAAAGCCCAGGTAAGAGTTTGGCTACAACGACTTGGAGAAAGATGACCCTAAGATGCGCCTTTCGTTTAGGTTACCCTGCGACGAGTGCGGCAAAGACTTTGCACGCAAGTGGGAGCTACAGGTTCACGTCAAGACCGTCCACTTGGGAATCAAGGATCATCAGTGTCCCCAGTGCGACTACCGTTCCGCCGACAAGGGTCGAGTCCAGAAGCACCTGAAAATGGTTCACTGGAAGGTCAAAGACTATCACTGCAACGAGTGCGACTACAAAGCCAGCTCGACCTCTGCGCTCAAAAACCACATTAAAGCCATTCACTTGAAGCTGAAAGAGTTCAAGTGCGCCTACTGCGACCACACGGCAGTGCAGAAGGGCCAGGTACAAATGTCATGACCATGTCTTGCAACGTCCATTATTCTGACCCTCCTTCCAGATCACCTCTCACATGAATTCTGTCCACCTCAATATCAAGCCTTTCGCTTGCTCGATGTGTTCATTCAGGGCTGCGGACAACGGGACCCTCAAGAAGCACGTGCGCGTCAGACACGACAAGATCAAGTGAGTTCTATGCGTGACATGCATCAGTCTGAGGGCCGTTGCGAAAGAGTCTCTCGTTTCAGGGACCACATCTGTCAGCACTGCGGCTACGGGTCCAGCAGCGGCAAGCAGCTGGAGGCGCACATTGAGAAGAAGCACATCAACCCCAAGCGCCGAAAGCTGAAGCCCATCCCCATCGTGGGTGTGAGACTCAAGACTGAGTGGACACCTCCTAAGCCCAAGAAACCCAAAGGAATGCTCATGGGTCGGTAGAGGCGGCGACTTCAAGTCTCGGAAGAGAGAGAGAAATCCATGCATCACAAACTAGAGTCTTGGTCCTCGCCACATTGATGTTGCAAACCACTCTCGAGCAAACCACTGTTCACACTGCGAACTAGAGAGCTTCGTTGCAGATTTCGCCACAGGTACAGTCATTAGTCTTCTTCACCAGCTCTTGCGCCGGCCGGCTGTTCTGGCTCGTAACAAGGAGTCTAATAGCCTTGTCTCGATCACTTCACGTTCAACCTTCTGAGTCGAGGATTAAAAACACAAATCCTGAATTTGGAACATTCAGCATTTTGTTCAGAAAAATGTATTTTTAAAAGAGCTATTAAAAAGATATCGGATCCAGATGTACAGAACTACCATATTTTCCGGCAATATATAGTTGTTACCTGTTCCTGGCTAACAAAACAGTGCAGTATTTAGTGGTGGTTCAGGTTTGTCCGCTGGGGGAGCAAATACGAGAGTTGCGGCATCGATCCTATGGACGGCCGAAGTGCGCCTTCTCTCATTTCACTCACGCAGGGGTGCAGGGTCAGCGTGACCAGCTTCTTCGGCTTCCCCCCGTCGCTCATTATCATCAAGGCCACTTCATCACCAAAAGCCGCGAGCTGGTAGAGGTCTACTTTAAAGATCTTCTCAGGCCAATGACCACGCGTCCTTGTTCTTCACTGTTTAATGCGGCATCAGGCACAAGCACATCTATGTATAAGCCGCAACAAGCTGATGTACACGTTCGTGCGCCTAACATCTGTCAACCCACGTCACCTCCTCCCCCAGGATCTGGTCTAACCTATGCCTGATGCTCAGTCTCTCGCCGTCACTTCTGCACAGTTTGGCGATCACAAATTTGTCCATGAACTGCACCAGCGGCTTCAGCTTTGGTCCGTGGCCTATGGCATTCGACGTTCCCAGCAACCTTGAGTTTTCTAGGTAAAGCTTGAAGAAGTCCAATGCTAACCTCGGCCTGCCGTCCTCGTGCGCCTTCAAGACTCGATGCAATATATTCTTCTTCCCTCGTTTACGATTTAACAACTGACAGCTGATGAGGTTCTGCAGGACGGTGGGGTCGGCTGACTGATCGTTCGACTTCGCCTTCGCCTTTGCCTCCGCTTTTGTCTTCGCCTTTGCCTTCGCTTTTGTCTTCGCCTTTGCCTTCACCTTTGTCTTCGCCTTTGCCTTCACCTTTGTCTTCGGCTGTACCTTCGCCTTTGCCTCCGCCTCTGCCTCCGCCTCTGCCTCCGCCTCTGTCTCTGTCTCCGCCTCTGCTTCCGCCTCAGTCATGCTGGGCACCTGAAATTATGACACATAATTGGTTCAACTACCCATATCGCTAAGCGGTGTCAGCGTGACTATGAACTTGTTAGGCAGCAAAGCTGGCCACGGTCTTCTTTAACGCCGGCCAGTTGTTCACCGTGGTCACCCCGAGAGTCCTCAAAGTGGTTACCACCTCATTTTCAATCCCGTACAACTTCTGCAGGAGATCGACTCCAAGCAGCATTGGCACGTTGTGTCTCTGTCGCTCGCTCTCATACGCCAGCATCGCCGGCGTCGATGGAAAAGTCTCTCCTAGGCGAGCTGCCGATGAAAGGCATCTGACCAGGCACGCGACATCGCCAAAGCCAAGATTCACGCCCTGTCCGCCCATTGGGTGAACCCTGTGAGCGGCGTCACCCACAAGAGCTATTCCAGGGGTCTGCACGTAGCGGACGGAGTGTCCCACACCCAGTGGGAAGGCGGCGATCTGGGAAGCCGACTCTATTCTTGGCAGAGGGTCACTCACAGCTGGCTTCCTCCCCAGCGCCTGGTTAAGCTCCTGCACCAAGTCCTGCGCCGAGAGCTTCACAATAGCACGAGCCCTTTCATTGGGCAAAGTCCACACCAGCGAAGACATGTCCTCGGAGAGCGGCAACAATGCGATAGGGCCAGAAGGAAGAAACTTCTGCCAGGCCATATCATTGGGAGTCCGGTCAGCCAGCTTGAGAAGTGCAACCACTGCACATTGCTCGTACGATCGTGAGAGGTATTGATTGTGATCCTTCATGGTCTTTCGTACCGTCGACTCGAAACCATCGGCACCAATCACAAACTTTGTCCTGAGCTCCGCGTTCGTCTTCCCCTTCGTCTTGATGCTTAACAAGTCCTCCTCGTCCTGAGAAAGGCTTTCAACACTCGTCTCGTACTCCACCTGAACGTTGGTGCACTCACGGAGGCGCTCACCAAACGCGTGCACCAGCAAGTCATTCTCAACGATGAAGAATAGGTTATCTGCACCATCCGAGTCTTCTGCGTTCACTGAGAGCAGCCCACCTGTCCGGTCCCACACGTGAAACCCTTTCACAGGCTTGACTCGAAAGTCCTCCACCGTCGCCCAAACGCCCAGGGATTCGAGCAGGCTCTTCGAGGAGTTGTTGAGGGCGCTTACACGAGTGCAGTAATCCGTGGGGTGACTGAACTGTTTGGCGGGGGCTTCTTCAAGTACCACGATAGATCTGTCCGAAAGAGCTTTGCACTTTCCCAACGCCAGAGCGACCGCCGATCCCACCATTCCGCCACCAGAGACCACAACATCGTAGGACGCGGAGAAGTGGCGACGAGCCATGGAGAAGTGTCGCACGGTGAACATGTTCAAGACGGTGAGGACTGCACCATCGCGACTCGTGACGTCAGTCAAATCAACTTCCCGTTCGTAAACAACACTTTGTGGAGCTCCGGCCCGTGGAGGACAGGATTACGCGAACGACTGCTGACAGTCACCACTGATATGCATCAGCTGTTTCCTCTGCACTGTCTGGCATCAGCTGTTATCGCCAGTGTTGAAAGTTGTAGCCTTGCATCATTATATCATTTATGAAAAAGTTGTGCTATTTATAAAGGAACAGTGGCAATTTGTTACTGTATTTCACTTCTTCCAGGCACCAAAGTTGCCTATGTACAGAATTGGAAAAGCTGAAGTTTTAGTCAATAACTCAAAACCTACACGATTACCAATATTGAGATGGCAACTGCAAGGATGCCAGCCACTCTGTCCACTCTAGCAGCACCACCAGTTGGTGTCAGGTCGCGATTGTAGGTGAGCTTTCTCATGTCATCAGCCACAAACATGAGGTCGAGCAAGCCTGCAGCCGACTGCTGGTGCCACTTGGAGTGAGGGTTGTAGTTGTTGCATCCTGTA
>JAAUXU010106586.1_pt1 | contig 49280 bp, 42 predicted proteins | sample 7278151 | NCBI WGS metagenome assembly JAAUXU01 (sample SAMN14350113, study PRJNA611818) | marine sediment metagenome | isolation source: surface marine sediment (1.8m) | place: French Polynesia: Moorea | collected 2018-08
ATCAAAGTGGCTGAAACTTTCTGTGGATGTGGCCACCCACCCTCCAGTGCTCCATGCCAAAGATGGCACCCTCTGGACCATCCTTGGACATGCTACAGGCCAATAACTTCATGTTTGTGCACAAGAGCATGATCGCGGACAAACGATGAGCAAGAGAGACTTGGCAGCAGCAGTGGCAGCAGAAGGAGCACACTCTGTCGACCTGTGTCGCCTGTCAGCCACTTTCATCATGGAAAAGTGGTCAAAAACATCAAAATTTGGCTGCGACCGGCATGGTGCTCTTGTCGACTTAAGAGTGACCAGAGCACTCAGAAGGGCTCATGATATATGAAAGTTCCATGAGGCCTTCTGGAATGCATATAATTCCATATTTTCATACTTTATATTTTTAAATATTTTTATATTTATTTTTTCAAATTTCATATTTCATGAGCCCTTGTGCTATGGTCACTCTTTAGGGGGTTACTGTAGTAACCCAGTATTGAATTGAAAAAAGTTTGTCTTTTTTTCTAGCATCAAACTGGTTGATCTAGGAGAAAATCTTTTTTGACAAGAAGCATTGGCCATAGACATGTTTCATAATAAAATTTTTGAGCAAGCTCTTGAGACCCCTGTTTAAGACCCCTTTTGGCCTCTGGAACGTTTTGTAGTGACCAAAACCCTCCAATATGTTGAAAACAGTCAACTTTAGTGACTTGACTATGAAATGCAAAATACTTTTCAGTTAATTTTAGGGTGACCTTCAGTTCAGAAGCATCCTCCTAAAGTGACTCCTACAGGGTGCTCCACTATATAGCAATTTTTGCAAAACTTTGGCAATCTCTAGCATGTTCATCTTGAAGAATTCAGAAAAACCAAAACCATGCAACACAATTGGGGGTCCATGACTATGCATTAGTGACTGAGCAAAGTGGATATTCCAAAATGACCTAAATTTTGGCCACCCCAATGTACAGTGTAAGTGCCCTGGTGCCTTAACAAACAGTCAAAACTTGATGAAACTACAGGATCTCATGTCCCACACTCTCAGTCACACATTCCACAGCAAAAGTCAACCTTACAATTATCTCACTAAGAGTATTGCATCGATATGTACCAAGCAACATTATTTACGCCAAGCACTGTATGTGTTGTTTTGCATTATGCATTTTTCTTGATCTTCTCTCGATTCCCGACCGGGAGAATGCTCTTTTGTCTCGACAGACACTACATTCAATGGTTTTAGCCCAGATGTGCTAAGGTGCAGCTACAGGGACACACTGACCCGCACACGCACGGGCTTTCCACAATTATAAATGACCGTTCGTAAGCCTTCGAGGACGTTCGAGCATCTACGAATGCCGTGCTCAGTGACGACACGAGAGGCCTGCGTGCAGATCACGAATCGGAACTTGGCTGCACTTGTGTCGCTAGGCGTGGCTCGTGGCGTGATACTAGCTAGCCTCGAGCCTCAACGGCAGGCTGTAAAGATTATTTGAAAAACCCTTTTCTTGAAGCCTCTTTGCCCAGCTGAAATGGGCTGACCCGAAAATCTGCCAAAAAATGCGTGATAGTTTGAAATCGTATTCCCATTCTACCAGCATGCATACAGTCAATCATTGTTTCGTTGATGTAGGTAATGTTCCTTATGTCCAGAGGCTCATTTCTGTGTTAAGCCCAAGCCTCGCGAGTCCCGGAAGTTTGGTTCGCCTCAATACTGTCCAGTCTCTCCGCGTATATCCGGTGGTTGCAGCCCTACCCCAAGGACAGTTTTCTACATTTTTCAAAGGTTCAAGCAGTCAAGAACCTTGAAGAAAAAGGTTGAGTATCCAACAGAAGCTTTCCTTGGCCAAGCTCATTGAGAGCAAGAGACTTAGCATGAGGAAAAACGTCAAGGAGAGTATGATCAGGAGGACTGTGGAAAAGCTTGGTATGTCCTCAAGAGTGCATTCTCCACATTAGTTACTGACTAAGGCCAGCAAGGCCAGCAGGCCCAGTCATAGCAAGAGCATCTTGAAATGGATGAAGAGGCAATGATAGACAGTCTTTTCTCATACAAAGGGTTTTTTTTACGCTGAATGAGTGTTACAACTGCCGGAGGGACTGTTGGGTGTCTTCTGCAGACCCAGTGATACCCGCGATGTTCACAAAGCATCGTCAAGGTGTCATGCGCTTCTGCCTCTCTTGGCTCCAACGCACTCGAGTGATTGATGACGATGTAACTTTTGTCGAGCCGCGAGAAAGCGTAAATTTCCGGACTTTCTGGGTATGCGTGAGATAAGAAATGAGTTTTGGTGATATTTTTAAACCAGCTTTAAGCTGCAATGCCACATGTGACGCTGATTCGGACTAGAAACATGCATGTGACTCATTTCTGACAATCCGAATCACCAGGGAATTATTAAAAAGCCTGACTCGGGCCGTTGCTGATCCACCGACGTAAGAATACAATGCAGCGAGTACTCAAAAGAGATAACAAACGGCAGCTCAGAAGAGCCACTTCCTCTCGTCCACAACCTGAAAATGACGCACCTGTCTCCACCATTGTCAATGCGTCTGTAGGCTCGTACGCGACCTTATCTTGCCACGTCAAAAGACACAAGTGTTTCTCCCTCCAAAGATCAGTAATATGTCAACTAATGCTCTACAAGCAGCTCTTCTGCAATAAGAGCTATCAAAAAATTGTAAAGAAATTAGAACGACACTCAAGCAAGCTCATAATACGTATGTCCCACCAGACAGCTACCCAATATTTCCATTTATTTTACATTGACTGATGATCCCTGCAGTTTATTTACCGTCGTATTTCTGTGCTCTTGTATGGATGTAGATTACATCATGTTAGTCATACGCAGTTCCATCAATCATTCAAAATACTTCAGTCATACCTCATACAAATAGAAATTCAAAAATATTGAATGTAGTGACTGTCGAGACAAGAGAGTATTCTCCAGGTCGGGAATCGAGACGAGATGAAGAAAAATACAAAACAACACATACAGGGTGGCCGACAAAATTTGAGGGGTAAATCAAGAAAAACTTTGAGTGGTCATGTCTTTTCTATTACCACAGATCTGAATCAGAAATTTTGTGCCGGTGATCTGACATATTTTAACTCCTCAATGCTAAATCCATGATCCCCCAGCTGCTATCACAGTCTCAACTCGGGTGCTGAAGGTCTTGCAGGCAGAGATGATTGTGGCCTCTGGGTCCACCATCCATTCCTCTGATATCTTTGCCTTCAGGGAGTCCAAGTTCGGATGAGGAGTGGTGTTAACCCTGCTCTCAAGTACGCTCCACCAGAAATAATCCAAAGGATTCAAACCTGGTGATGATGGCAGCCACATTGACTTGTCCCAGAAGTCCTCAAAATGCCTTTTGCAGAACTTCTGGTTCTTTCTCGCTGTGTGTGCAGGTGCACCATCCTGCTGCCAGACGTAGTTGCCATTAGGATAGTTCTGCTTAAGCCAGGGCAGGACCTTGTACCGCAGAAGCTTGTAGTAAACTCCAGTGATCCACTTTTCATTCTCGTTGAAGAAGATTTGTGGCATGCGCTTGCCATCACTAGCGATGATTCCAAGGACCATAACTTGCTGTGGGTGCATTGTAGCGCAGATCCCTTCCCCATCATCTTGGTCCAAGGCAACCCATCAGTCACTTCTCCTGTTGTGAAACTGATCGACAGTGAAGATCTTCTTGTCCGAGCAGATCTTCACAATCAAGGCATTCTTCTGGGATTTCATCCATGTCAGAAGCTTCTTGCAGCACTTAAGTCGCTTGCCCTTGGATTGCTCCGTCAGCAACTGCTGTTTCCTCTTGACAAAACTCTTGATTCCCAACCACTTCAGGGCCCTGCTCAACCTGTGCTCCCTGGCACAGGTAAAATTTCAACCATGTTGCCTGATGGACTTAATGGGGTTCCAACTCATCAATGAAGTCATCATTTGACACTGAGCAGTGCCTTCCTGATCCCTCCTTTCTCTTGATGTCCTTTCCTTCCCTCTTGGCCTTAGCCACATGCTTCACAGCAGCAACAGAGACCCCCACAATGCTGGCGATGTCCTTGTGCTTGAGGTCTGCATCCAGCAGAGTGGACACCTTTAGTCTTTTTGTCTCTTGCGAAGCCATTTCATTTTGACAAAGCTTGCCAGAGGTGGCAGAGGTTACTTGTGAGATGACCAGTAACTTTGAAGAGCATAAATTCTTTGTGGAGAGCCATTAAAGTCTTGTTATTAAGAAGGAAATACTTAGGTAATCCACGTTTCAGAACTGCAAGCCTGCTGTTGGGCAGCAATCTTATACATTTTCTTTGTATATCATGATCATCCCCGTTTGGAATTAAATTGACTTATCATATGCGTTAATAGAACTAGGACCGGGAGAAGGGCCAAAAGCATGTTTCGGCAATCAGAGAAGTTCATTTTGTCTTGTCGAGACTTGAGATGAGACGAATATGGCGAGAATCTCGGGAATCTCGAGATGAAATGGTTCACGACAAACGCTAACTGAAGGCACTGTTATTTGTTGGACCAAACTCTGCTTTACCTAAGTGATTTTATATCTGGAGGTTTATGATAGACTTACAAGACTTTCCGTTAGTAAGTCAAAAGCTGTTTTCGCGAACTAGGATACTTGGAAGTTTGCGACAGGCTGATAGTGGTGACAACTGATAAGGGCTACTCAAACATATTGCATGTCCTCGGCCTCGTGGCCACATTGTCTAATAGCTGCAGTGACCGACAAGTACACACTTGCTGCAACGAACCTGGACGCCTGGCATTAAAATGATCGTCGAGATTGTCGCACTTCTCCTCGGCGTCCTCACCGCCTTCTACCTCTACATGACTCGGAAGTTTGGCTACTTCTCTTCCCGTGGCGTGGTTGAAGTCCCTCCGGTATTTCCTTTTGGTTCCGAACAACACAAGAGGATGGTGTCGGGAAAGGTACGTGCACTTGGAGGGGCCAAAGCAGACTTTTGTACTGTTGCCAGAATGCAATCGAATCATCCAGGTTTCCTTCATCACGTCGTCCGAGACCATTTACAAGCAGTATCGGCACGAGCGCATGGTCGGCCACTACGCTTTCGACACCCCCAACTTGCTCGTAAATGATCTGGAGCTGGCCAAAGCAATTATGATCAAGGACTTTGACCACTTCGTTGACCGTCGCTCCGTGACCCTGAATACTGACAACCCCATCAACAAAGTGACTCTCAACATGATGACCTTTCTTAAGGGAGACAAGTGGAAGTTCGCGAGAAGCACCTTGTCTCCTCTGTTCACCAGTGGAAAACTGAAGTCCATGACCGGCTTCATCAACAAGGTTAGCACGCAGATCGTTAATACTTTAAGAAGTATTCAACACTTTTGCATACATCAATGGCAAGAGTTAATGGAATGCATGTACGAGATGTAGGCTGGTGAAGACCTGGAAGGACACATGCTACAGCTGGCGGAGCAGGACACGGTATTCTCAGCCAAGGCCGTTATGACTGACTACACGTTGGACATCATTGCCTCATGTGGATTCGGGATAGAAGCAAATGCTTTTGATCACAAGAAAGAGAACAGATTTCGAGAAATGGTATTTGCGACATTACGGCGAGAGTGTTAGTTGTACAGTTGCACAATGACGGTGTTATTAGGCAGCATCCATAACGGGCCAAGGCAAGAGGAGCTTCAAGTCCGTCGCACGTCTCCTCACCATCATATCTTTTCCAAAGCTCAGCGACCTCCTCAAATTGTCCTTCTTCGAGAAGGAGACTATCAACTTTTTCGTCGACCTGGTCCGACGCACCATGGAGCAGAGAAGGAAGGAGAACGTGCGCAAGAACGATCTCATCGATCTCAGCCTCGACGCCTTGAATGACCGACTTGGCCAGTCGGGAGACGGAGAAGAACAACAGGAACAATTCGAGCGAGACGCGTTCATCAAACCGAATCGCCTGATCAATGAAATTCCCGAGGAAGAACTTGAGCTGATGCTGGTGGCGAATATTATTCAGCTCTTCTTAGCGGGCTACGAAACGACATCGACCATCATGGCTGTAGCGCTCTTTCACCTGGCCAAGAATCCGGACGTCCAAGAAAGGTTGAAAGAGGAGATATCTGAGGCATTTGAGAGCAGTAAAGATTTTGATTACTACGAAGTCCAGCGCTTGCCCTATTTGGATCAGGTACGATGTTCACTTCCACACTTGAATTAGCGCTATATCGACTCTTGCTTTCAGGTGCTCCACGAAGCCGCCCGAATGTATCCACTCACAGTTGTTGAAAGAGAATGCGTCCGGGATTACCCTGTGCCCGGCTCCAGCTTTGTCGTGCCCAAAGGAATGCTGGTGCAAATACCCACTTTGGCCATCATGCAAGACGAGCGTTACTTTCCCGATCCCGAACGTTTCGACCCGGAACACTTCAGCCAAGAGAAGAAGGCGACCAGATCGCCTTATGCTTACCTTGCGTTCGGGCAAGGGCCGAGGAACTGCCTGGGCATGAGGTTCGCAATGCTCCAGATGAAGATAGCCTTGGTGAAAATCATCAGAACGTTAAAAGTGATCCCTTGCGAAAAAACAGTCGAGACTCTGGTCCCGGACCCTATCTCGCGCTCCCACCAACCGAAGGGTGGCATCTGGCTCAAGGTGGAGAAGAGGAACAACTCTACTCCTCTTGAGTAGACACTGTATGAACACTTTCATTAAAGGATTTTCTCTCATAAAACAGCCTACCGAAAGCAATGCCTGATTATTGAACTACGTATAATACGCACATGTACAGTAATTTCTTGTAGATCTTGTTCACTCAAGCCATGGGAGGGGGCGGAGGAACAGGGTTGAACTGAGGAGGTGGCGGAACCATACCGATTGGCAATCCACTAGGAGGCATTGGAGGCGGTGGGAGGTTTTGTGGCGGAGCAGGTGGCCTCGGTGGTGGAGGAGGTGGCAGCAACGTCGCCAAGTGAGGCGGCATAACCGACGGACCACCCTTCTTGTCTTGAGAGATGTTCTTGAAGGCAAACTGCAGGAAGAATTCCTTCGTTTCGCGGTTCCACAAAGACCAGAACTTGCCCTCCGATTTGTCCACTTCTCGGCTGGGGACCTTTAGTAAAATGGATGACGCTACTAAGCTATATCAGAAGTTTATCTACTCAATTACCTTGAATGCGATGGTTTCGTAGGGTTCGGCGGCAAAGAGCAGGTACTGCCACTTCCTGTCCGGCGGTTCAATCTTCTGCTCGTATGCGGACATAAAACGGTGCCTGGGGACGATGCCCTCGGCGATCTCCGGATAGTCGATCTCGAACATGAGCGACTGTTGGCCATTCTCAGGATCTCGCTGCTTGGTGACCCTGTAGCCGGGTCGACCGATCTTCACGAACTTCTTAATGTCAACGCGTGCGCGCTCCGGGGCAGGCTGGGCTGGTGTCTCCTTGGCCTCCTTGGCCGCCCTTCTTGCCAGGTTGCTTTGATGCTTCTTGCCCTGAGTGTGCGCAAGGTACGAGGCCTCGTTGTTGTGTAGCGTAAGGCACAGCTTGCACTCGTACGTGCCGAGGTGATTGCGCATGAAGTAGGGATCCTTCTGCAGGTCGATGGTCTCGGCTGCGAGTGCGGCCAACCGCTCGCGGCGGTCGCGGTTCGATTCCGACCATGACGCCGGGCCGCCGCCGCCAGTCTTCGATCCTACGCGGTTCTGGAAGTCCATGGTGACAGCCTAGTGACTGGTGTGACACGACCGGGAAGGAACCGATTTGGTTTACGACGGACTCGGAGCTAACGTTGGCTTGCTTGCTGTTGAGAGTCGATCAGCCGACGATGTTGTTTGTTTGGAGTGACCAGAGCCTCCTGTGAGCCTGCCTGGCCTGGCCCATCTAGCCCAGCGGTCCGGGTGCAGCTGCTGTGGACAAAGTCACCAAATGTCATGACGGAGGTATACAATCCGAGCGTTGCAGCCATAGGCACGTTAGTGATCATGAGGGCCACCAGGAGGACAAGTGGGAGAGCTGCGTAGTTCGTGGGCGCTTCGTGGAGGAAGATTTGCGACGTGGCCAAACATTGTGGGCTCAGCAGTTGATAATGTATCGCACTGCCGGCGGCAGCAGCTGAGCGGCGAAATCAACCGGCAACGCCAGGGTTAGGCCAGTCTGTGTCGTCAGTGAGCTCCCCTCTCTCCACCACGTCGTCATGGCCTCCTTCGCGCACCAGCTCATCCTCAAGTTCACGCCGGAGAAGCAGGAGTCGCTGCTTAGGCTGGTCGTGTTGTCATTCTCGGCCATACTAGGTAGGGTAGTTGAGGTTTCAGAGTCCTACTCGAGTGGTCAACTTCTTAACACATGTCTCTCTCTCTCTCTCCCACAGCCTTTGCCATCCGTCTGTTCTCGGTGCTGCGCTACGAGTCCATGATCCACGAGTTCGATCCATACTTCAACTATCGTACGACCAAGTTCCTGGCCGACGAGGGTTTCTACACTTTCCACAACTGGTTTGACGACCGTGCGTGGTACCCGCTGGGAAGGATCATCGGAGGCACCATTTATCCCGGTCTGATGGTCACTTCCGCCACCATTTATCATGTGCTGCGGGCTTTAAACCTGACAATCGAAGTACGCGAAATCTGCGTCTTCTTGGCGCCCTTCTTCTCCTCCCTCACGACGCTGGTCACTTACAAACTTACGAGCGAACTCTGGTCCTCCGGCGCCGGCCTAGTCTCCGCCGCCCTCATCTCCATCGTTCCGGGCTACATTTCTCGGTCCGTGGCCGGATCGTATGACAACGAAGGCATCGCCATTTTCTGCATGCTGTTCACCTACTACCTTTGGATCAAAAGCGTCAAGACCGGACAGATCTACTGGGCTGCGCTCTGCGCTCTCGCTTACTTTTACATGGTCTGTATTTTTACTACTGATGTTTGGAGGTCAACTTCTATCGTGTTAATGGTCGACTTCTGAATGAAATTGCCAGGTTTCTTCTTGGGGCGGCTATGTCTTTCTCATCAATCTGATCCCCATGCACGTGTTGGTGCTGATGATCTGCGGGAGGTTCTCGCACAGGGTCTACGTCGCCTACTCCATCGTGTACACACTGGGCACCATCCTCTCCATGCAAATATCCTTCGTCGGGTTCCAACCGGTTCAGACATCGGAGCACATGCTGGTAAGTATTGGTGGAGGTTTTTTTGGATTTGGTTCTTCTCATCGACAGTTTTCTCTCAGTCGCTGGGAGTGTTTGGCCTGTGCCAGATTATCAGCTTCGTGGATTATTTGCGAGCCAACATGAGCAGAGAAAACTTCAACCACCTGTTCAAGACCCTTGTCATCATCATTGCTGGCATTGTCGGGTCGGGATTAGCTGTTCTGACTCTTTCTGGTAGGTTTGCCTTCTAATGATAACTTGTCCGCGGCTCGTTGTAACCTCTACCTCCCCTCGTAGGCAAAGTGGCTCCTTGGACAGGACGTTTCTATTCCCTCCTCGACCCCTCCTATGCCAAGAACAACATCCCCATTATTGCGTCGGTGTCTGAACACCAACCGACGTCTTGGTCATCTTTTTACTTTGACCTGCAAGTGTTGACGTTGCTCTTCCCTGCTGGTATCTATTACTGCTTCTCACGTCTCACGGACCACAACATCTTCATCATTCTCTACGGTGTCACCTCCGTGTACTTTGCGGTAAGCTTCCATCAAGTCCATCACGCATTTCTTATTGACAAACTTAAAAACCTCTTAAAACTCATGTAGGGCGTTATGGTTCGTCTTATGCTTGTGCTGGCTCCAGTCATGTGCATCCTAGCTGGCATTGGCATTTCTGCCTCGCTGACCACCTACATGCGCTACTTGAGCACACCCTCTTCTCTCCTGGGTGGAGGAGGAGGCAACCTGAGCGGATCCACACCACTTGGCAAGCCCAAGGGCGGTCGTGGAGGCTCTGGTGGGGGCTTCAAGTCGGATCCCAAAAATGATGAGCAACAACAGATAATCGCAACAGCATTCGTATGCATTATCAGCTTCTTTCTCGTAACATACGCATTCCATTGCGTTTGGGCGACTTCCGAAGCCTATAGTTCTCCAAGCATCGTTCTGTCGGCTCGCTCGCACGACGGATCTAGGATTATATTCGACGACTTCAGGGAAGCCTACTGGTGGCTCAGGCAGAACACTCCGGAAGACGCCAAGGTGATGTCTTGGTGGGATTACGGATATCAGGTGAGATGACTATATATTAACTTAAAGGCGAAGGTGAACTGTAACGTTGAGTCTTCCAGATCACCGCTATGGCAAATCGCACCATACTAGTGGACAACAACACTTGGAACAACACGCACATCTCTCGCGTGGGCCAGGCTATGGCCTCTGACGAGAAACATGCCTATGAGATTATGCGGGAGTTGGACGTCGACTATGTTCTAGTTATCTTTGGGGGTCTTATCGGCTACTCCTCCGATGACATCAACAAGTTTCTCTGGATGGTCCGGATCGGCGGCAGCACAGAGAGAGGTGACCATATCAAGGAGTGGGACTACTACACTCCGTCCGGAGAGTTCAGGGTGGACGCAGAGGGCAGTGAAACATTGCTTAACTGTCTAATGTACAAACTGTGTTACTACAGATTCGGGCAGGTCTATACGGAGGGCGGTGAGTCCAAACTTAAGAAAGCACTACCTGTTTCCACTTTACAGCCATGCTTTCCTTTTAGGCAAACCCCCCGGTTATGACCGAGTCCGCAACGCTGAAATCGGAAACAAAGACTTCGAGCTGGATGTCATGGAAGAGGCATACACCACCGAGCACTGGATAGTCAGAATTTACAAAGTCAAGGACATGCCAAACAGAGGGCTCTAAGGGCGCGTTTACACTGGCGGAATTGGATGACGGGACTCTCGTTACACACGTCAGGAGGCCATTTGGAGGAGCCAGGACTGTGTTTTCAGCTCTCACTCTGGTGTGACGTGTGTGACAAAACAATCCGTTAGTGTAAACGGAGCTTAGAATTTCAGCAATGCCATTCACTACAAAAGGACTGCACAATTGTTTCAAACAGCTCAAGATCATCTGTCATATGCCACATAAAATTCTCCAGCTGGCGGGTGACATCGAGCAATATAATCGCTGCCTCCATTTAAGTACTAGCTCACTTTTGCGGCATTTGTTTCCTCCGCCTCATCAAATTGGAGGAACTCTTGTGATACGTGATACGATTCATTTGTATGCCCAGTGGATGAACTGTTATACAGCGTTTATGCTAGGTGTGTGATTTCGCTGGCGAGACTTGTGTATATGTGTGAAAGAAGTGCACTGTACAGTACATACTGAAGTATTCGCTTCGAGATTGTTGCCGTGGAAGCGAATGATGGTTTTGGAATAGAAAAAAAGATTCCTCCAGTGCGGTTAAGTGAAGGAGCTCCCACGTTGCTTAGCTCTCTGCGATGTTGGCATTTACAGTACTGCTGCTCCTTACAATAACAAACGCTTACAGCACCATGGAAAGATTGAGCTGTTTTTCTTTCTCCCTGCCTTCAAGTTATGATCGCAATCTAGCACATGCTTTGTCTAGCTCGTTCCCCTCCCCCTTTGCACCCCCGTCTCGTCCCCGCACACCCAAAGACGTTCTTTCCCCCCTTCCGCATAGAATGGGAAGCAGATTTCAAGGGGGGCGGGTGAGAGGTGGAGATAGCGGACGCAGCGGGCGCGTCCCCCACAGTTAATGAGAAGCGGAAACGGAGGTTAGTCCAGCGATGGTGAATTATCAACTACGTCTCTCCGTGCCTCCGAGAGGGCCATGACCTTCTTGCGCGAGTGCTACTTCTGGCTGTGCGCGCCGTTGCACATGAGGAAGAAGACCACTCTGGTCTCCAGGGGAGTCTCGTGTCCAGATCGTGGAGAAAAAGGCTCGTTCGTGCCTCAGCAGGAAAGACTTTTGGGTAAGGATGCTTCATAGTCGTCTTGCACGGGCTGTCATAGAGGAACTTATACATACTATTCACTAAGATACAACTGAAATGTTGAGCATAAAGCATATGACAGCCCGCGTTGCGTAGCGGGTATGCACTATTGGACAGAGTCATCAAAGTAATGGATAGACTTTTTCAAAATAGATCACACTGACTTCAAAAGATTCAAACTTCCTGCTAAATTTGCGGGTTTCCAAAACAAAATTTTCGGACAAAAGAGGCAGATGTTTGGCGATAGCGACTTCTTGGGCATCATCTCGAAGGGGTCTGACCACAACTAGGCCTTCAGGAATGGTGCATGACATCAATGTATCATGCACATCAGTGCACTGAGAATTCTGAAATGTTTTCAAAAGCCGTTAAATGAACAGAATATAAACTTACAGTTATCTTGTCTAATGCCGCTAAATCCAATATCAACCGCAAGCTACTTTTGAATGACCCGGTACAGTTCTATGCACTACAATTGTCTGCATGGATGATTGTACAATCTTATGCATAATTGTACAGTTCTGTGTATGACTATGCAGTCCTTTTTTACAAACAGACGGTCCTAAAATGTAGGGCCGTCCTTCACACATTACATGAATTTGTTAGTCCTATCTACAGAATAGTGTGTGCTTTATTTAGCTTTGTATCGATGATAGCTCCTTTTTTCTGCTTCTCGCTCTGACAAAATGTGTGCTGTTGCACCCTGTTGAACTTAAGCTACATAGAGACTTCATATAATACTGCAGCACTTATACTTTCATCTTCTAACCACATGGATCAAAAGTCCCCTTATACATTTGGGATGTGTGATGGAACCCTGACAACTTTAAAACACAATAAGAGTAACTGTCTTGAAAACGTCACCTTATCAAGTGGAAATTTTGACTTGAGATCGAGAAAAGTTATTCCTACCCCCTTTTTTAAAAGATCCCCATTGGTGAATAAAATTTTGAATGAAGATTCCTTGGATCGGCACCCTCATCTCCAGCAGCTCAGATCTCTGGGCTACCTCTGGAAGACCGTAGCCCTCATTTTGAAACGCGCTGTCAACGAGGTCGAGAGGTAACGGTTCCATTTGACATGAAGTCTCACGGAGACATCATGGTGCAGGTGCATGTTCCAAAACTGCCGCAAATCAAGTCATCCTACTCTGTAGCATTGGCTACGTTGGTCATCATCTGGGTCGAAAAATTGTGTTTCATTTTTCAACCGAACCTCATCGACGTCAACGTCACCCTCACCCTCCCTCACCTCACCCTCACCTAGTCTTGTCACTGCTGCTTTGCTTTTGTTTGGACGGCCGAATCGGCCAGGGCGAGCCTATAGAGAAGAAGCAGAAGAAGCTGCAGTAGCAGCACCACTTGAGGAGGGGTCAGGGCTGCACGAACGAGAACAAGGGAAGGAAAGAGAAAGGCTCTCTCGGTCTCGGTCTCACTCCCTTTTACCTGCCCAGCGGCCTGGCTTGGCTTTGGGTACGCACGCGCCAGCAGAACGGTGAGCAAGTCAGTTGAGTTCAGTTTCAGCGAAGTTCTTCTGCTGGATCTCCGGGGCGTCGACGCCGTCGCATCGGGAAAGGGTATCCACTTCAGTCGCGTCTCCGCAGGTGTCCGGCTCCATTGCCGCCACTAGGAAGAATTCTGCTCGCAAAAGGTGAGGCAGTATGAGTGATTCCTCGCCACCCGGAGGGCTTCTTACCCCGGTCCCCAAGACGGAGTAGAGCTTGGCGGACGTCCTTCCTGATTCTCCTGGGAGACCCCGCAGAACTCTTTCGAGGTCCTTTCCGGCGTCTCGTTACAATTGACGTCTGTCAGCTTGAGAAGACTCTCGTGGTCGAAAGAAAGCGGCACTTCCACCTGCTTTTCGACTCAATCCGGCCGACGTGGCTGCCCAAGGCGGCGCCAGCTTAGTAAATGACAGTCGCGCGGTCCTCGACGATGATCATTTGTGCGAGGATTGATCATTTGCCAGATTTTTTCGAATCCCTTTAAGGAATTACTGCTACGCAGCCCCTGAAGCAAGATGTACTAATTTTTTTGCACACACAAAAAATATGTGGGAAAGGGGGAAGCTTCTGTTGTCATTCTGATCTTGCACAACGGAGATGCAACGTGTGCAGTGTACTGATATTCCCGACGAACTTTTGTTACGTATGAACTGCTTTTACCGCGGAGAAAGGCATAACTTGGCAAGGGCTGTCGCCAGGTGGCCGCTTTGGGTCGGGATTGCTGTTCCTCTGTCCATTTTCTGAGAGGCACAATCATGGGGTGAGAGACAGAAAATGGAAGGCATTTTCCTGCAGTTATGGAACAAGACTGTGATAATCACTGCGTCTCCGTTCAGTGCAATGTAGAGACCAGGATGGCTTGCGACGGCGCAGGCTCGGAGCACTTCTGTGAGATCTATGTGTGTCTGTCACAAGACCCATATCAATGACTTCTCTGTCATTTTCTTCTAGGTTTAATCTTTCCTGCGTCACGGAATCGTGGCTTCCCCAGGCAGTCCTCGTTCTACGAGCCGTCCTCATCGTCGTCCTGCAGTGATCGTCCTTCCTCCTCCACACAGGAGGCGGGGGATGAGGCGATGAGGGAGCCGCAAACAGCACCGAACACCACGACCAACCCCGGTGGCAACAACGGTCTGGTGCAACCGCCAGACTTTCATCTTCCGAGACAGTTGCCGCTGACCCATTTGTCCGCGCAACAACTGCAAGAAATGGCACATAGGCAGCAGCAACAGATTGAAGCTCAGCAGCAAATGCTGGTGGCCAAGGAGCAGAGGCTCAAGTACCTGAGGAAGCAAGACTTCAAGCAGCAACAGATGGCGGCAGAATACGAACGGCTCAGGCGACTCAGAGAAAAGGTTGAAGCCCAAGAGTTAAAGTTGCGAAAACTAAGAGCTTTGAGAGGCCAAACGAGCGGTGGAGGAGGGGGCGTCGTTGGAGGCCTTAGTGCCAATAACGCCGCTGTGCTAGCCGACCTGGAGTCGATTCGGGCCTTGTTTAATGACAAAGAGAAGGAACTTGCGCTGGCAGTGCGCAAAGTCGAAGAACTCACCCATCAACTGGAGGACTTGAGGTCCGGCCGCACCAATACCGCCTACCCACCCCAGGTGATGGAACTGGAGCGTCTGCGTCGCGAACTCACCTATCGAAGACAATTGAATGAGCAGCAGAACAACATGATTGCGCAGCAGAGAGCACAGCTGGCCATGGGTCAAGAAGAGATGGCCAAGATCGACGGGCGTATCCTAGAACTCCAGGAACGGCTTGCTCGCAAGCGTCTTATGAACCAGCAGCTCGCCAGTCAGATCAGTGCTGCCACCAACGCCAAACAGGCGCAGTTGAGGGCCATCCAGCACGGCAGTAACAAGTTGAACAAGAACAAGCCTGTGTCTACTGTTGAACCATTCCAGCGACAACCGGAGGAGGTGCACCAGAACCAGATCAATAAGAACGGGCACCTCCTTCACCACCCCAATAATGAAGATCCCAAGTATCAGACCTTGCCCTTCGGCACAAAATTCGGTCAGCAGCAACAGCAACACATGGCTCAGGCATCCAAGTCTCAGAAGGTTGCCCAGTTAAAGCAGGAGAAAGAGAACAACAACGTGCAGTTCTCGGATGACTTGCCGCCACCACCTCCTTCACAGGGACCCTCTTCTGGCTTCGGGGATCACTTGAGGTCAGCTGAAAGGGCAACAGCGGGTTACCTGGATCATCAGGGCAACTTTAATCAGCAAATTAATGCTGACATCCGAGAGCTCCAGCAGCAGAGGCCCATCAGCAGCGTTGCCCCGGCCGTCTACTCACAGACAAGCTCGTCAGATTCTCAACTCCAACAACAGCTAAAGAGGCCCACGCAATTGTTCCCGCCCAGCGTAGATAATATTGTCTCACAAAACTCCGCTCCTCTTGTCACCTCTACCGGCGGAGAACAAATGCAGCGGAGTCCGGACTCTCCCACCAAGGCGAAACCTGCGCTGCCACCTAAACCAGCGGTACCCAAAGGTGCGAACGGTATCCAACAGCAGCCACCGCCGTATGTTCCAGCCCCTCCTCCTGACAACGCCCGTCATCTTCAGCAACAAGAGACCCTCGATGACAGCTCGATCACTATCAGGGGTAATCAGAATTACCAGCCCTTAGGAAACTTGTCGGTATCGGCACATTCTGAAGAGGGCACCTCCGTCGACGACGACGCTCCCTCCTCTTCAGACGACGCGGCCGATAATAGTTCCAAGCAACGCTTTACGAACGCCAACCACAACGTGCACATCAGCATCAACCGTCGCATAGAAATGCCACCCGCATTCCTCTTTCCTGAGGACCAGACGCCACCTTCCGATCTGTTGGGTCGCGACGTGTCCGACAGCACCAGCGCTATGTACCCCATGGTCAACCAGATGTACCAGGAGTTCGACTCTCTGTCAAGCGAAGAGAAAAACCAGCTTCTCGCGAAGTCCATGGAGGAGGAGGCGGAAGCAGCGAGCGCCGTGGCTAACTACCCTGTGCCAGAGTTCGAGTCCTCAACCGATGGGCCTCTGCCGCCTAGCATCATGCGCACCACCAACCTGAAGGGCCTCGAAAGCTCCACTGCTCATGACCGACACGTGTGCTTCGACCCTCTGGCTCTGCTCCTCGATGCCAGTTTGGAAGGCGAACTGGAACTGGTGAAACGCACTGCTCGCCAGGTGCCCGACGCGTCCGCCGCCAACGACGAGGGCATCACGGCGTTACACAATGCCATTTGCGCCGGCCATTTTGACATCGTCCGCTTCTTGGTGGAATTTGGCTGCGATGTCAATGCGCAGGACTCGGATGGGTGGACTCCTCTGCACTGCGCCGCCTCCTGCAACAACCTTCCCATGGTGCGCTTCTTAGTAGAGCATGGAGCTTGCGTTTTCGCCACCACCTTCAGCGATCACGAAACTGCGGCCGAGAAGTGCGAAGAGGACGAAGAGGGCTACGCTGGCTGCTCAGAGTACCTTTACAGCATCCAGGAGAAGCTGGGGGTGATGAACAGCGGCCGCGTGTTCGCTGTGTTCGACTATCGGGCCACCCAGTCCGATGAGCTCAACTTTGAAGCTGGCGCAGCATTTATCGTCGTGCGAAAGGGCGACGAGGTCGAGAAGGACTGGTGGTGGATGCGAAGAGAGGCAGATAGTAAGGAGGGCTATGTTCCCAAGAATTTCCTAGGATTATTCGCAAGAGTGGAGGAGGGTGGCGGTGGCGGCAACATGTCTGAAGGCAGCGACGGCGGAACTTCTTCTTCCTCCTCGTTGCCGTCAAATGCGTCTTCTTCGTCTTCAAAGCGAAAAGAAGAGGAGAAAGCCAAAGAGGCAGGTGCTGATCTGAGGTTGGAACCAGACGAGGAGAGTCCCGTGGACGGCAGGCAGTCGTCCTCATCGGCTTGAGTGAGACGTTGCTAGGAAAGGGATCACGTATGATCAGGTGTACATGCTAAATAGCTAGAGATTCGTTTTGTATCTTTGTCTGTAATCATGATATATATCCATAGGTATATACAATTACACAGATGGTATATGTAAGATGAGTAGTATACCAGACAATAAAGTTGTTCACATCCTTGCTCGCACATGATGACGGATCATTGTGTTAGATCCACACGACTCATTGAGTGAGGCGACTCTAACGGCGCAAAGGTCATGGATAAAGTTGAAAAAAAAGATCATTCTTTGATTGTCACTTGTAGTATTTATTGTCGCAGTCAGGCGAAATACAGTCGCCCGTAGTGTTTTCTAGTCACAGCCTCGTACTAATGTATTTGGGCTTGTTGCTACCACTCGGCTGTGACGAAGGCAACGACGGACTTGACCCCAGCCACACAGCGAGCAGGGGTCTGCGTAGAATTATTGCGGCTTGCCCTGCTCAGGTCATCTGTTCGCCCAATGCAGCACTGCTTTGGTCATGACGAGATAGATCATTTTGAAAGGAGACATAAGTCCTGGAGTGAAGTACATATTTATTTCAGCTCTACGCGGCATTGCGTAAGAAAGCGGTTCGTTTGTCTGGCTTCTAAGAAAGGAAAGGACTCCTGCAACGCGATCGCCGTTGCTGGGTCTATTGATGACCTCATGGCACCCACCTTTCCCTCGACATGCGTGCATAACAACCCCGGCGCTCTTGAGAACGGAGTCGATCGATAAATACAGAAATAAAAGTGCCACTTGCCCTTCAATACTTGCTTAGAGGTGTCCGAGGCCTGAAAGGTTGTACTACTAGTCATTGTCTTTCACACCTAGGGCGAAAGGTCCTGATATGACCCGTTTCAATGATAGAAACAGGCAGGGCAATCATACCAACTTCCTGGAGAGAAACATGCGTAAGCTGGAGAACAATCAGGTGAGCAAGGAGTTACGTAAGTACTGGATGCGTGGAACTAGGACTTCAACACTTTCACCTTTCAGGAGAGGAACTGGCGCAATCGACGCAATTCCTCGTTTCCGGACAAGGAGGACCCTGTAGACAATGGAAGAAGTGGAAGGAGGAAGAAGGTGGTCAGAGCGAGGTCTAACAGCGACGACGACGACAATAGGGCGGCGCGCAGGTTCTCCAAGAGTCCAGCAGCCGCTAGGAGGGGATCTCGCAGAAACTCCAGTAACGACCTCGACGGTGTCAGGAACAGATTCCGCCGCGCGAGTCTGTACAACAACGACTCTGCTGACGACAGTCCCAGGCGCAAGAGCAGCATCCACAGACGAAGGACGGGGCGACTCTCTAGGGCTGACTCAGGTGTAATTAAAGCCGCGGAAAGACATGCTCGATACTAAAGTTTCGTATTATCCACACACCTTGCGCACAGGGTCCGACGACGGATCCGAATCGGACTCTGGCCGCCGCCGTTTCCAGCGCCGAGGGTCGCGGGCCGTTAGAGCTGCTTCAAACTACAACAGCGAGAGCGACGACGACGACGGTGTCGGCGCGCGACGAGGCTTAAGGAGGTACGTGGATGCTGTCGTAGATATCGAGGACGTGAATAATGACTCTTTCTATACTCATTCAGAGCATCGCGAAACCGCCTTGGTAGCGCCGACTCCCCACCGGGCCGCAGAAACCGTAGGAAGTCCTTTGTCGTCAAGAGAGACAGCGGAAGCGACGAGGATGACGATGACAACTTCCGCAGACGCAACAACGTTAGCCGGTTCAGGAGAAGCAACAGCGCCGGAAACGATAGTGATAGTCCAAGGTTTGTGCTACCGTCTGTGCTTTCTACGTCCAGTCGGACTTGGCGTTCCAGCTCTGTTTCGGCATACACAGAACGCTGTTCTTGTCTTCAGGACGCGAATTCGCAACCGGCGACGGTCGTCCTCGGTCTCCAAGGGTTACTCCCGTTTCGGTGGCAACAAGGCCAGCGGGGGTAACGACCGCAAGGGCAGGGGACGCGGTGGGAGAATGCACGTCCAAGAGTTCGACAGTCCCAAGTACCGCACCAGGGGAACCCTGCCAAGGGTCAACTGACGGAAGAGATGTTGTTCAGGTTATGTGCCACTTCGAGCATGACATCCTGCCGACACACTTTCAACGAACATATCTACACTGCACGCGGGGATTCATGCATACAAAAGAAAGATTGCATATAGATTAGGCTAAGTCAAAAATGGGGTAATTTTTTAGAATTTGACTGCCTGCACTTAGGGTTTGTGGCATTAGGTCAAATGATAAAGACGAAGTCAAATATACTTCTTCAAAATAGTACCTTACGTCTCTGTTGCAGTACATGACCCTGTCTCTTGATCCCTCGTTCTTCGGGGAGCAACACTTTTGGGCTGCAGAGGCCTCGTGTTCGTAAAATGTTACTTTGCCAAATGCACGTAATGTACTATTACCACACGCTCTCAGTAGTCACAGAGTATGGAAAGGTTAGGTTTTTCTGGACTTTAGGACAAACGACATGAATGCAAAATGGACAATTTGATGTAAAAGTCAACTTTTACCCTGCCCCACGAGGGTTTAAGTTGCAGCACACCAGTCAAGTACAATTACAACTCTCAAGGCTTCTGAGCAAGCAATGTCATTGGACTGCACTGCTTTGAAATATCATATAAAACTTCCTAATTCCTTCATTTACTATGGTGACTGCGCTTGACGGTCAAAAAGTAGCACTTTTAGTCCCGCTGCACTTCTACCAATTCTGGCCATCCAGAATTCGAACTCTTCCGTGGAACTAAGTAATAAATAGAAATTAGGAGTCCTGATTGCTGATTGGCCCTTAGTGGCTAGTGATGTCCCTCGGGCCAGTTGCCAACGCGGGACAAAAAAAAACTTTTTCGTAACGGATCTCGAAATCTAGAGTTAAGACCAAGCACGTCCTCTTCTCATTTAAGGTTGTTGTCCCAAGATTCTCATGTGCTATGATCATAAATCTGTTTATTTGTGAAAGCTAAAAAAAAGTGTTTTAGCTTTGTTGAGAGGCAAAGCTTAAACTTCTTTCTTTGAAGAATCCACTTTTTGTAACGCATTTTTTTACTTAGTTTTGCTCTTGAAAAAGTGGAGTTTTCAAAGAAAATCCCATCTTCGAAAAAAATAAGGACTTTTTTTTCACTTACTCCTTTTCAGTCGGGTCAGGAAGGCCGTTTTTGCCAAAAATGGCCTCCCCTCCCCTCGGAAAATGCGTGCGCGAAAAAAAGTCCTACTCATTTTTTTCTCGAAGAAATAGTCTTTCTTTCACTTGACTACAAAGTCTTCAAAAGACACCTAGCTACAAATTTGTCCATAGGACATCCCAATTTTTGACCTAGCCTAACGAACATATATATCTACATAGTTTAAATTATGTAACGCGCATATACACAAAAATTCCAAATAAGATACCAAAATCATGCGACGAGCAACAATGACGGTTTGTGGCTAAAAGCAACCTCTACCATACGTGCACGTCATGACGTCGAATCACACAAAAGCCTCCGAGCTCCGTTCAAGGAAACAACAGCAAATCTAAGTACTGCTGAGCAAGTCAGAACGCACAATTGCCCTCCACGTATTTATGTATAATATGGTGGTGCATTCAAAAGGACAGCCGTCAACAATTAATGAGTGAGCATTGCTCGTTATTGCGTAATTTCGCATTTCCTAATACCAAAGGACAGGGGGTGTTGCAAGCTGAACACACTATAATACTGCATCTATAGTAGTATTTCACTTAGTGCTACTAAAGTCCAACAAGCTGAGAGCTCGAGTGATGTCCGTCCCGTTCAGCTGCGCTCAGAACTATACAGTCCCCGCCATAGTCATTTCCGCGGGGCAAAATGGGCAACATACATCGGGTTGGCAGCTTCTAGCGCGGAATGCGCACTTTAGATGGGTTATTCAGAGTGTCAGACACAAGATTTAGAACAGAGGGTCAACATTGTAGCCGCCTATTTTGATGCTACAGGGCTCAAATGACAGCAAGCTGGAGGGAGGAGCGCTGGAAAGGCTGGAATTTTAGATATTTGAGGGGCAAAAGTTGATGAAATTGGGTGAAATTTTGAAGAACACCAAGGATTCCTGTTTGCAGAGAGAGGTTGCAACCGTTCCATGAACCATGAAAAAAGAACTGTGTAGGCAGAAGATGCTTCATTCCAGGTTTTTTTTTTCAACACTACATCTGCATCCACTGTTTTTCGTAGAACCTTTGCAATATCTCCCTGTAAACGGGGGTTCAGACACTTGCAGGCTGAGGAGGGGGGATCAAATGAAGGACCCTGGGGTCATAAGCGCCTCGTGAAAATTTCAGACCATTTTACCCCCTCAAAAGCTAAAATTCCAGCCTCCCTCTCCGTATCAAAATGTCACAACGCTGAATGCATGTACTCAATATTGTGTCCAAGTACCTAAATTCCACATTTCAAGTCAACATCGAAAGGTCTCAGTAGGGCATATGCGACGACTTTCCACCGGGGGAAATTGCTTACGACAAGGACCTCAAAGGGTGTACAGTACATTCGTTGCAACTATATCAATCACTTTACACCAGGAAAAATAAACTCGTCTGTTCTGGGGTAACTTGAAAAAATAAATGTGTTCTCAACACGAAATTTGGGGATATATACGATTTTTTGGGGGTGGAAATATTTGGGGTCATATTACCCAGAAGCTGGGCCATAGTTTGAGAGCGAGCATTAGAGCGAGAGCAGCAGGGTATTTCTCTTGGTGGAACAAAACTTTTCGCGTTAAATTACAAGTAGCATGGCCGAAATGTGCGCGGCATTTTCCTCTTTTTGACGGAGGTTATGACTGTCCTCAGCCGTTTGTATCTTGTCCTCGGGCTTCCGCCCCAGCCAATATCCAAGGGGCCTCGGATAGGTGAAATCAATACAGTGAAAACTCGGAAAACAAAGTGCTGCATTACGGCCAAGCAATTTATAACTTACTTAAATATGTTGTAACGGGATCAGCATATCCCTTTGGACAACGATTATGCTAGATGCTATAATCATTTTTTAAAATGCAAACTAAAGAGGGCAAACGACGCCAACGTTGGAGGTCTATACATTATAGAAGTTGTTTATCTGGATGTCGTACTTCTTCATAACGTAGTGGCGCTTCAGTTTCAATGTGGGACCCAGTTCACCTCCAGGGACGCTGAAGTCTGGAACAATAGAGTACGATGTGTTCAAGTAGTTGATGTGCGAGCAGGCAAAGAAACTATAGTTGTCACCTGTATTCAGCAAAAGAAACTTCTGAACCCTCTGTGCGTTGGAGATGGCCTGCTGGTTGGCCCTGTCTAGTCCCTCCTGGATCGCCCTGCGGACGGCCTCATCTGTGATGGCCTCGTCGACAGTTTTGGCCTTTGAGCCGATGGACGCGCACCAATCTTGGCAGCTCGAGCTAAGCTCGGACTTGGGTTCCAGTGTGTCTAGCATTATGTCAGTTCATTACACGTCGCTTTCAAGTTTGTCGCAACCTCTCACCTGGATCAATCTCCACCTGGAGCGTAACCAGGCAACTAAGGAATTTCTTCTTGTCTCCGACGATCATGACGTTGCTGATGCCAGGAATCTCACTCTTGATGGCTTCCTCGATGACCACGGGAGGGACATTTTCGCCTCCTGCAGTAATGATCAACTCCTTGATGCGTCCTGTGATCTCGAAATATCCGTCAGACATCTGACGGCCGATATCCCCGGAATGAAGCCACCCGTCTGCGTCAATGGCAGATCTAGAGTAAAGAGTTGTTGGTTGGTTGAGTATGCGCAAGGTTCTGGTTTGCCTACCTGGTCTTTTCTTCGTCGTTCAGATAACCCATGGTGATGTTTCTACCACTCATCTGAATCTCCCCGTGGCCCTCAGGATCTGGCTCAGCAATGCGGGTGTGGCACCCGACCAGGCTAGGCCCAACAGAACCCAGTCTAAGGCGTGGAAGTATAAGAAGTCCATTGCTACTTCTAAATGACATACTTCAGAACTCACCTGTGCCTGCCGGGCCTGTTTCCTGTCTGAGGCCCCGAAGTCTCGCTCATCCCGTAGCATTCATAAATTGGAATGTCCAAGCTGAGAAAGTACTCGAGACTCCCTCGGGCAATTGGTGCTGCGCCGACACCGAGGATGCGGCAGCGGTCAAATCCCAAGCTGGTTTTGACCTGAAGAAAAAAACAACCTACAGCCATAAAGCGACAATTTTCTGCACTAATGATTTCATCACCTTGGAGAATACTAGTTTCTTGGCAAGAGGGTAAGAATATCCTGACGATTGTTGGCCTTCTAATGCCTTCAGGTTGTGCTGCAGTCCAGTCTTCTTGGCCCAGTCGGCGACGGCGCGACGGAGGCCTCCAGCGCTCTTGCCAATCTGAATCATCTGAGCACAACAGTCATTAGTATGAATGTCTTGAGGTCCACAGCGACGTCGTTCCTGTTTCCTACCTTCTCCTGTATCTTCTCGTAGATCCTCGGCACGCCAAAAAAGAAGGTAGGTCTGACCTCTCGGAGAGTGTCAACTAGGCTGCCCTTGAGGGCGTTGCGGTCAGCGAAGTACACGGACGCTCGCGCGGCCAACGGCATCCATACATCAATCATCTGGGCCGCCGAATGAGACAACGGCAAGTAGGATATAAAGGAGTCCCTGTCCGTCACTCCCAAGTACGAGTCTGCGATGCGGGCCGTCCAAGTCAGGTTGTCGTGACTCATCATTACCCCCTGAGTTAAGCACGTGTTTAGGCACGTCACGGGAAAAAACTCGTCGGTCGAATTAAGGCTCCTTTACTTTTGGCATGCCCGTTGTGCCAGAGGTGTAGATGAGGGCGCAGCACTGGTTGATGGCGATGCGCTTAAGTCTTTCCTCCAAAAGGTCGTCTATACAAGAGAGACCATAGTGGCAGTCCTCAGAAAGCTCGATCAAAACTCACCGGTCTCCTTGAGCCCAATTTCTAGGAGATCCTCCCAGCTAAGAACGCCCGCTTTCTTGGGGGTACCCAAGTATTGAACGATGGCCTTCAGATCTCGCAAGTCAGACTTGATCTGTTTACAAGACAAATTTGCTCAACACTATCACCAACGAGAGCATTGCACTCACCGTCAAGATTTTGTCAAGCTGTTTCTCGTCCTCCACAACCAGGATCTGGGCTCGGCAGTTGTTGGCTATGAACCTGAAAACCCCATTAAACATCCAGTTACCCATCGCAAAAGCAAATCCATCCACTGGCATATAAACACAATAAATACCTGCAAGTTTCTGCACTGTTCGTTGTATAGATTCCACTGGCGAATCCTCCGGCCAAGATAACGCCAGCTTGAGCAATAAACCACTCTGCAATATAAAGGCGAAGTTTACGCCAGGTACTGTTAATTCATGGATTAGTTATGACGGCTCTCACCTGGAGCGTTGAAGCCAAGGATGCCTACAGAATGAAACCTCTCCAGACCCAACTTGATGAAAGCCTTGGCAATGGTCCTGGCATCCTATGTGCACATACGGGACAATATTGCATAACTATATTTAATGGCAACTTGACTCAACAACATAAATTGCTCAAGTTACGCAAGTGTTCCCGCTTTATAGCATTTATTTAAGAACTTGCGGAGGTGAGTGGTGACTCCATTTAGTCTTGGTTTTTCAATCAACGCCAGTAAAAGTTTCCCTCTTGACCAACAACGGCATTTGATCCCCTTACCCTGTTTCACCACATTGCAGGAAATTTGAAAACATTTGTGTTTTTTTGAAAGTGTGTAACTTAAGCGTAAATACTTGTTTTAATATCTCTTCATGTACATCACGCACGTGTGATGGTGCAGAAGCTAACTGATGCATGTATGTTTGTCTACATGTCTACAGATCAAGACTAATCAGCTGTTGATAATACATGTCACTGATGCCTAACACAAAACATTAAGTGTCTCATGAGCTACATGCATCGCATGAGACACAAATTGCTCAAGTGACGTGTCTTGTCTCCAACGATTTCTGCTGCATTGAGTGTGACTGCAGTGTCCACAGAAGGCCCGGCCTACGTGTCCAAGCTCGGTTACATCATTCATACCCGAGCAAGAAATGACGTCAGGGGCTGAACTTTGATCCGAAGGCGTGATCTTGTCATGAAGGCTATGACATGAAAGATTCCCCTTCTCATGACCAACGCTCTGTTGAAGCTGATCAAGTCCGGACTTTAAAGCATGTGGGACAATCGAGCCTCTCCCCACACAGCTCGGTGCCAGAAGATTCTTAGCGTCTGATGCTCACCTTGTAGTACTGCATGTAGGTCCAGTGGATCCACTGTCCGTCTCTCTTGACTGCCAGCGCCGTGGCTTCGGGCGCCACTTCCGCCGCCTGCCTCAGCAGGGTCGGCACCGACAGCGGCGGGACCTCCGACGTCGTCTCCATTTCTCGTAGCTGCACGACACCATCGGGATGGTGGGTAACCAAGCCTGAAGATTTATGCAACATAGATACATTGGCGCCAATTTCTCACAGACGAAATTATTCATCAACAGACTGTCAAAGTTTGGCTTTTTCTTCACCTTCTGCTCCCGGAATGAGTTGGTCGGGTCCGTCGAGATACTCTTCCTGGGCCCCCTCCCCTTGTGAAGCGACCTCCACAGCATGAGGGGACCTATGGGCCTCCACTGACATGACCTTACCGGAAGTTGATCTTCCTGTCCAAATAAAAGTGCTGCCTTTCGAAGGCGACAACAACGTTACACTTTCTCCCTCCGTGCCGCGCACACCAACACCACGCACTACAGGAGTGTCAAGTCAGTCCCGCAGTCCCGCTTGATCGTACGAGCAAGAGAAGAACCAGCTAGAAGAGGGCCTTCTGACTTCTGCTTTCAAGACTCAGGGTTGCCACCAGAGCCTCTTCAACGGTATTATCCTCATTCAGCAACGCCACAAATCACAACCTCTTGGACAGTCAAGGGCTTGTTGCAGTGGAGGAACTCGACTGCGTCGTCCGGAGCTGATTGATCTTCACTGTTCGTCACGCTGTCAAGCTTCTCATGTGTTTCAGCAATTGCACGGCAGATTTCTTGAGATTCTTCTTCTTCTAGGCTACACGAAAACTTCGAGTGATCGAGTCTGCCTCCCCTGGCGTGCGCGCGCGCGGTCCGATGGCGTGATGCCGGCGACCCTCGAGTCGTCCATGCTCTAGAGTGCTGTGTAAGTGCAATAAAAAGCGCTCTTGTCGTACCAAAAGTCCAAGGTGTCATAGACCTCTGACCACGTTTGTGCCTCGTCGTCGTCGGACGTAGACATAGAAAAGAGGAGAAAAGAAGGGGCCCTCACCACGTGACAACTGTTCAGTGCACTTAGCGCAATGTTTGACGCTCCCCTAGTCAACAAAACCTACTTAATCGCAATGTTGGAAACTGCACATACTTTTCACTCATGCGTTTCACGAGTCACTAGTACTTAAATAGAATCACCAGGCAGAGCAGCAAGATCCTGAAAGACAATGGCTCACGGTTGAGGCCTGAACTTAGCAAGAACGCAGCCATGTCATTCGCAGGCATAAGGTTACAATTGCAAGCTACAATTACAATCAGATGTAAATAATTCACAGCCTTGACTTAGGTATAGCCGCATTTTTCACTTTTTGCTCTCATAAATGGCCTGGGTGTACTTGCGTAGGGATGAGAGTGGGATAAACTCCTGAGCAGTTTTCTTTAGCCCTCTCACCCCAAACCTGAACATTTTTAAGAAGAATCGCAGCAAATGTTCAAAATTGCGAATAAGTCACAAGCAATAACGCTTGGTGGCAAGATCAACTGAAAAATCGTAAGATTTGTGATTAATGACAAGGCCTGGTCACACTGTCACAGGGGTAGGGAGGAGAAGGAAAAGGTAGAGGAAGAAGCAGATTTCTCGCCAGTTGGAGTGGCGCGGCTGATGCAGAAGGTCAGCTGTTGTGGTTAAACAAGCCAGCTATTGCGGCTCTGACTGCCGATTTGGCCAAAATCAAGCAGCTCTTCTTTTTTCTTTTCAATGCTCGTCAGAGACAGCAAACAAAAGTGTCGTCAGCAGCTGATGGTAGCAGGTGCAGAAATGTGTCAAGCCGGAAGTTTTTCGAGCTCGAGCTGGTCAGCTGGTCAGCGTAGCAGACTTGAGTTTCCAGCCGACATTCAGGCAGAAGCTGGTGTAGAGTTGGGAAAAAGGCTGGAAAGAACCTAGAGCTCAGCTGAAACACTGTGGGAACAGCATGTGCCTGGAATTAGAAGTCATCAAAGAACTCCCAATGTAGCCTCTTTTAGGATGCCACCGTCTCCTCGTCCCAGTCTGAGCACATTAGGTTAGGTTGGACAAGAGAACTTAACCTATTCCAACCGTATTACCATGTCCGATACATGAGTGTGACTGTTTGGTCGACGTTGTTCAATGACAACTGAAACCACGAGTAAAGCTTGTCAAATTTTCAAGAGAACCCCACTGATCGTGCAAATTTTCGAATGAAGCTCGATACATCCCTAAGAAGATTTGCACAAGGCATGCGAGAGCCTACGCGCTCGCTGCATGCATCATCAATTTTTCCTCATATCCGTAAAGGACATGAACAATAAAGCATGCATGCGTACGAGTTGGCAAAAGTCTTTCTGAACCACCCTATGCGTGGACTGCAGCGCCAAATACGAGGTTGCCGTCTGCCCGCGGTCCAGCTGCCGGCTCGGCGGCAACAACTGAGTGTCGTCGGACACGTATGAGATGATCATGATTGGCAAAACAAATTGAGCGCCGACAAGGGGAGTTTTTTAGATGCTGTCACTGCTTCGCCACTGCACCTTGCTCCGCTTTCCCCTTGATGCCGCACGCCTCCGAACTCATGTTTCCGTCCGTGGTGGCCCCTGCCAAGTGGGATCGGGAGCAGGAGAAGAAAAGAGGCCAAATGACAAAATATTGCCACCTCGGAAAGTACAGGATGAGTGAAAAAGTTGTTTGGATCAGACATTACTAAGGTCATGTTCTGCTTGGGATGTTATGGAGTGAAGGAGAAGCTTCAAAACTTTTAAATAGAACCAATAGCGCAGTTATGAGCAGACAGCACTGAATCAATGACCTGCTATGTAAAGGCTTTGTTCCATCGACTGTGCTGATGAGGTAGACAACATCTGATGAAAAATGACTTCCCTTTGACCTCATAACCCTTTCTTGTACAACAAAAAAAGTCATGCGAGGCAAAAAAAATCTGGCGAGCCTTTTCCACGTTTATTTGCTCGGAGAAATCAAATTTTGCGCTTCAGACAATGCAATTTTCCTTAAAGAAAGACAAGAACTTTTGGAAAATTGCCACCCCACTGTACAATGCTTCTTTCCCCTCTTGTGCGCGTGTGCGCGTGTGACAGAGTGTGCCTGAAAGAGACGTCACACTGATGTCGCCGGTCTCGATCTGCGGCTCATTTAAGACTCACACTGTAATGACATGTCATGCTGCTCCTGTTGCTCCTGTGAGCAGCAGTTTCTGCAGTCGCTCAGGGGGTGTGCGCGTAAAACATTTTGCCGGAAAGTCTCTAGGAGGACTGCTCGACCAAACAGCGAGTGAAATTCCCAGTGAAACTTGTAGGTGGATGTGTCAGTTTTCATACAGTACAGTGCGCAGTGCACATGCAAGTGCTGAAAGATATCAAGACCTTGCCAACTTGACCTGAAATGACATTGGCGAAAAGTTGCAAAAAGTGAGGTATGACTCATGTTGGTAAATTTAAACTAGTTTTATACTGAATTGGCCCAAAACTTGCTGCGGAGCGTTGGACAAGAAACTTTCTCAGTGAATCGTATCGCGCAGAGCTGTTAAACTGTGTGATGTGAGAAGACCACATTCATAGGATCTAGATCTTCTACGTAGACATGTAAACATGGTTTGCGTGGTAGGGTGCGCTTAGTGAGCTGATAATGTACACTGTGCTTGATACACCTGAGTGCGCACACTTATATGGAGGCGCACTCAGGTAAAGCAGCAGAACATCCATTGTACATACAGACTGATACAGTACACATAGTACGTATATGAATGCTGCACTCACACGCACGCACATGAACGCGCGCGAACACGCCCTAATGGATGCGAGCGCGCTCATGTGAAATTTTGCTGCAGAGAGAAACCTCCCTTTGGTTATTTGACTTGAAGTTGCGTTGCTAAAGTCGCTCTTAATGTGGTGAAAATGTTTTTGTGCTGTAGTGCAGCTATTCGTTAGTGCAGTGGACGGTAACCTCACTGTCCAGTCTCTTGATTTCAGTGATGATGGCCTCGTTCACTCAAATCGCCAGCAGTATGGAAGACAGCAACGAGGAATTGGCCCGCCTTCCATTCGGCTCCAAGTCCAACATTATGAACAACAATGGCACCGATGACTCTGAAGAGGTCAAGTCCATGATCTACCAGCTCTCTGGCTTCTCCAATCGTCTGGAGGCAGTGCTGCTTGCCCTCCTCAAGGATCAGGAGGTGCTCAAGATCGACCTTAAGGCAGAAGCGGCCGACCGAGATCGGTTGATTAAGGAGATCAAGACTTGTGCCGAGCAGGAAAAGACCGACAGGGAGAGGGGAGATCTGGAACTGAGGGAAACGCTTAGGGAGGTTGGTGATAAGCTGCAGAATGACCTCCTCGGCCACAAGGCAGAGATAAAAGACCAAATCAAAGACATCCAGAGTGAACAAGAAAGCCTTGGGACAAAAATCAGATCAGAGATGAGTGATCTTGAACAAAAGATTAACAGTGATCTTTATGCCTTTAGCAATAACTTTAGCAAGAAGTTGGACGGTGAATCCGCAAGGCTGGAGAAGCTCGTAAGCAATCTGGACGAGAAGGTTGCAGAAGAAGTGACTCAACTAAACAAAGGCATTGTGCAAGCAGAAGACAGACTAAATTGCGAGCTGCATGTTGAGAGGACAGCTAGAGAAAAGAATGAAAATGATACTAAGATGGCGATTGAGGAAGAGAAGATGTTAAGAGCTCAAGACACTGAGATTATTAAGTTCAACCTGAAGGAGGGCATCGAGAACATCTCATCCAAAGTCGCCAAAAACAACGCAGATCAGGAGAAAGTTTTAGAGGAAGAAAGAGAAGAGAGAATACAGCAGTATGATGATCTCATTGGAAGATTGGATAAGGAGAAGAGAGAAAGAGCAAAGGGCATCGCAGACCTTACTGGAAAAACTGAAGAAGACCTTGAAAAGGTAAGCGACAAGGTCACGGAAAAGGCCAAGGAAATTGCGGAGAGCATAGAGAAAAACAAGGAGGACCTGAAGGATCAAGTGGAGAAGATGCAAGCAGATTTTGACGGCTTAAACCAGATCACTAAAGACAGAATTGTTTCCACCAAAAGTGAATTGATGCAGAAGGTGAAGGAGGAGAGGCTCGAGAGGGAGAGAGCCTTGGAGAGCTTATCGGCAAATTTGGAAGATGACAAGAACGAGCTAAAGGACATGATTGGAGCTGAAGACACTGCGCTGAGGCAGCTCTTGGAAGAGGAGACGACCGCGAGAGAAACCGAGCTGAAACTGTTAGAAGACAGACAGGGAGAAATTATCAAGACCCTATGTGAAAAGGTGGAGGGAGAAATCGAGCTAGGCAAGAAGAGTATGGAACAAATGATTGAGAAGGAGATTCTGGAGAGAAAGGAATGTGAGAGTGAAATACACGAAAAAATGGCCAGGACCAACAAGACCATGTTGGACAACCTAGACGAAGGTCTGGCAAAGCAAGATAAGACAAATGAGTTGCTCGGTCAGAGGATAGGACAAGTCGAAGCTACTGAGCACGCTGACATCACAGAACTGAGAGCGCTTATGCAGAAGGAAGTGGAATCCAGGGAGCAAGAGGGACACCTCTTGCAAGACAATCTCGCCAACGAGATTGCCAGTTGCACGGCCGAGATCAAGGACCTAGAGCAGTTGCTGAACATGGAGAATAGCAAGAGAAGGTCTGAGGGAGAGTCTATCAAAGCGGAACTTGAAAGAGAGAAGGAGCATTTGCTAGAAGTTATGAACAAGGACAATGCCGGACTCAGGGAACATCTCTTGAATGAAAGTGAAGCGATCAAGGCAAAGCTGGAGCGGGACACACAGGCAATGAAGTCCGTCTTTGAGCAAGAAAATGAAGAAAGAAAAAATGACAATAACTGCCTAAAAAAGCAACTAGAAGATGAGGGCAAAGCTTTATTGATTAAGTTGGAGGAGGAATCTGAAGCATTGAACGGAAAGTTGGTGCAACAAGGAAACGATGTCCTGAGCAGAGTTGAGAATGAAAATGAGGCCAGGAAGGCTGAGGCCAGACTTATAGAAGAGAGACTGGAAAAAGAGCAGGAGGAACTGAAGTGCCTTTTGCAAGATAACCTTGCTAACAAAATTGCCCTCTGCCACTCCGAGATAAGTGACCTGGAACAGTTTGTCCAGCATGAGAATGCAAAGAGGAAGGCTGATGCTGATGCTGTGAGGGAGCAGCTTGAAAGAGAAAAGCAGGAGTTGAAAGAATTTATGGACAAAGACGCAGCTGGTCTCAGGGACCAACTGCTCAGCGAGAGTGAAGCTCTTAAGACCAAGTTGGAAGAGGAGAGTCTTGCTATCAAGTCCAAATTGGAGCGGGAGAATGAAGAGAGGAAAAAAGAGAGTGAAATGCTAAAGCAGCAACTTGAGGACGAGAGCAAAGACATGTTTTCCAGGATTGAGGACAAGACGAAGGCTCTGGCAGAGAAAATGGATCATCAGGGCAGTGACGTCTTGGACAGACTTGAGAAGGTGAATACAGCCAGGATGATGGAGGCTCAAGTAATCCAAGAACAGATGAAGCGCGAGCAGGAGGAGCTCAGGCTTAACCTTGTGAAGGACTGTGATGCACTTAAGGACAAACTGGAGGCTGACAAGAAGGCCATGAGCAGCAAGCTGGACGATCAGGCCAGAAATATTGAGGAAAAACTGGAACAGGAGAAGGGAGAAACCAAAAAGATGCAGGAACGGCTGCAGGAGGAATTGAACTTAGGAAATGAGACTCTGGCGGAGAAGCTCAAAAAAGAGAATGAACAAATCCAGGAAAAGCTTAGACGAGGAGCTGAGGAGCGCCAGCAGCGTGAGGAACAGCTTAAAGAAGAGCTCCAAAAGACAAAAGAAGGGAGTAGAAATGAACTCTTAGAGTTGTTTAACAGAATGAAACAGGAGATGGACGACTGCAGAAAAGAAAGTGAAGCTTTGTCCAAACTTTTGGCAGATGAAAACGAGAAGAGGAGAAAAGAGGTCGAGTGTTTAAAGTCCAGGATAGACAAGGAAAGTCAGGAGCTCAAGGACTCCATGGAGAGAGGCAGCCAGGACCTCAAAGACAAACTAGACCAAGACGCTCAGGAGCTGATCCAGAAGATGGAAGTGGAAAACAAGCAGGTAAAAACTTTAAAGAGAACGTCACACTTCGTACGTGGGATAGGTATGCACTTGCACTTTGATGCAATATAGTGTATATACGTTACACTATCCAGTAGTCACCACTTGACAATTTGTGCATTTTTGGTTGTAACTGATAAGTTACATATGCACTACAAAAAAGCTCTAGCAATAAGGATTACGATTTTTCTATTCCATCTATTCCATATGATGTGTAAGCGCTCATATGTAGCATGAGGAAGAAAGACTGTCAAAAAGTATTCATAACATCAGAATCAACGCTTCATTGGCATTTGTACCCCAAAATTTTAACCTAACTTTTGCAGATTGCTCTGTGAATGTGCACACATTGTAACAGAAAACTTGACCCAAATGGTAAAAATGCGCAAATCTCGAGGCGTTATCAATGTTTTTGAGCCTGACTGCACATTTTTACCTATGTAACGTAGAACATGCTGTATACGTCTAGTGACGTCCATGAGCTCCTCAGGTCAAGTTGCGCTTGGCCGAGGAGGACCGCCTTCGCCAGGAGGAGGCTAACCGTCTGGAGGCCTCCTTGGCCAGCGAGCGGGACTCCTTGACCCAGCGACTGGTCGATATAGATGATGAGCTTAGGCAGAGAATCGTGTCGGAGACTGAGGACCTGGCCAAGAGGTTAGGACATGAGGGTGAGAGATTTAGAGAAGAGAATAGAAAACTCAGGGAGGAGCTGGAAAGAGAGAAAGCAGACTTGGAGAGCAAGATGACGGAGAAAAACACGGTAATCACTTGACAAGTACCATACGCAGTTTTAGGATGACATTTCCAGCTTGCTATTGGATTCAGGAGCTGCAGCGTCAGCTGGCAGACCAGGCTGAAGAAGCTGAGAGACACAAGTCCCACATGGAGAAGAGACTCGCGGAGGAGAGGTTGGCGACCAAGCAGAGACTGGAGGCCGAGGAGCGGGAGAAGGACGAGATCAAGAGAATGGTCGAGGAAGAACGAGCTGACGAGCGCAACCAAGTGCTCAGGCTCTTTGAGAAGATGGAGTCGGAGATTGAATTGAGGAAGAAGGAGATCGACGAGGCCAAATTGACTATGCAGCAGGAGCGCGAAGAAATGAACGAAGTCATAGGCGAGAAGACGACTCAGGTAAGGAAGATTCGTATGTATGTTGAGATGCAGATACTACGTACGCACTCACTCGCATGTGTGTTCATAGCTGCGGGACTCGTTCGACCGCGAGATGTCGGCCGCCGCAGCGGCCGCAGAAGAACGTGAGCAAGTAGCCGCCGCTGAGCGACGGGAAGAAATGAAGAGGTTGCGGGAGCAAGACTCCTTGCAGGTGCTGCAACTACGAGAGAGCTTCCGGAAGTTGGAGTGCCTGTGTTCACTTCCGCTCTCAGTCTACTTCAACGCCGTCAGGGAACTCCCCTACACCGGCGGCGGCGAGGAGTACCTGGTAACCTCAGTTGATAGTGAATGCCTTGCAAAGGAGAGAGATGGTGACATTTTCCTTAATTTCAGACGTTTTCTTCTTGCTCCAGCAATGCCGGGGGCGCCATGGACGCCAAGAGCGGCGTCTTCACTGCGCCAGTGAGCGGCGCATATCTTTTTGCAATCACAGTATGCTCGCATGACCTCAAGAAAGTCCTCATCGCCGTCAGAAGGAACGGCACTGAAATCGCAAGTCTCTATGATCAGGTGAACCACAAAGAAATCTGAAATTCTACTCAGCGCAGTATCGATAACTCATTCTCATGTACTTCCCAGAATCACGTAGACAACCACAAAAGCTCCATGGCCAGCCAGACGGTGATCACGGAACTGATGCAGGGTGACCAAATCCAGCTCTATCTCTACACATTTACGGGGCTCCTCGACAAGGCTGGCAACCACTTCACGCAGTTTGCTGGAATGCTCATGAGACCAGGTAAACTTTTGAGGCGAACACAACTGAGAAGTTGTGTAAATGAGGATATCAAGCTAATTGTGCACAGCGAGTGTTATTATGCATGCATAATTGTACATTGGCATTTTGATGCTGTTACTGAATCAACTGCTTGGCTCATTAAAGGTGAGCCTGATTCAACATGAGCTACGACTACAAAGGACAAACTTTCTCTCTTTGACCTAATTGCACAATTCACGGTGCTGTGACTTTTGTTTCAGTGGAGAGCTTGACCGTGGACGGGGTGACCGAGGGCGGGTCACTGCCAGAGAGGCCCAGGAGGAGGCTGCTTATGTCCAACGAGAAACCTAAGGCGGTCAAATGATGGACGGAACAAAATATGAGCTTTCCTAAATCAAATACACGGATAACTTATTGCTCTTTCACAGTCGCCTGTGTCTCTGGCCAAGTCATTACAATATTTACAGTTGCGTGCGTGCGCGTGTTTGTGACATTCTTGACCTGTAGCCAGGAGAAAAAAAAAGAAGTAAAAGCTTGCGCAGCTGAGGGTTGCCGCTGATTTTGGCAAAGACTTCATGGACACCGTATGAGTCCCAAAGTGCAGGTAAAGAACAATGCTATTCGTGCCTTTTTCGGTCTTGGATGTACACTGATATTCAGCTTTTGCTGACACATCCTGTGACTTCAGCTGAGGATTGACACCCTAAGCATGCTGAGGGAAAAAGTTAGAAAACTGAAAAAGTGCAACAAGCCCAAGCCTCTATAAGTCAAGCTCCAGGGAGGGGGAAAGAAAGCATTCGAATTCTCTTGAATCTTGTCCTCAGGTTAACTGCTTTTCCTCCATCAAAGTGTCAAGTGCGAGACAAGGAACAAGGCAAGGAAACGTGACAGAGTAAGAGGGAAAAAGACAGAAGTTGCAATGGAAATCCTGCATCCTAATAGGTAAGATGACTCACGTTGACGTTGTCCATTTATCAGCGGTGATTCTTAACTTAAAAAATATTCCCAAAACAAGTGCACGCTACGTCAGTGACAACGCGAACACTCGGGCAAAGATCTCTGAGTTGGCCAGGTTCACGGAAGAGGTGCTGCTCCTTCTACTCAAAGACAATGAACAGCTTCATGAGCGTCTGGACACTGAGATCGCTGAGCGTCAGCGTGAAACTGCTGAGCTACGTGAGCAGCTACAGGATGCCAAGGAGAGTCTCGGGAACAAGTTGGCCGAGGAGGTGAGAAAGAGGGAGGAAGAGGGGACGGAGCTGAGGAAACACTTCGAAGAGGGCCAGAAGAAGGAGAGGGATGCATTGCTGGAGGCCCTGGCGAAGGAGAGGGAGGAGCGGTCGAGGAAGGACGATGAGATGGAAAAGTTCTTTCACGCAGAGAACGATGCAAGGAAGAAAAATTTGGAGGAAGTGAATGACTGGATCAAGAAGGAGAACGAGCAGAGGAGGAAGGAGGCAGAGGCGCTGCAAGCAAGGATGGAGAGGGAGAAGCAAGAGCTCAGGGACTACATAGAGAAGGATAACAAGGGTATAATGTGTGTCCTTTTCGTAACTAGAAAAATAAATCAGTTGTTCTTTTTATTTTCTAGCAATGAAGGATAAGCTTAGTGAAGAAGAAGCCAGACGCAAGCGCCAGGAAGAAGAGATGCAAGAGGCTCTGAGGGAAGCAAATCTGCATCAACTTGCATGAAAGCATACATCACTAAATGTTACACACGCTTAACATTAGCCAGAACTTCGGGATTTTCTTTTGTTTTGGGAGAAGTTCATGCGTTATGGTACCGTTGAACGGATGCAGATTTGCCTCTGAAATTCCCAAGGACCCAAGAGGCCGCTCGTGAGAATGAGATCATCCAGCTGTACAAGAAGATGGCCAAGGAGAACTCCAAGAGAGAGGAGGAGATCGAGGAACTCCGGAGGAGGCTGGAGAAGGAGAAGGAGGACGTGAGACAGAAGGTAGCAGCGCACAAGTCGTCGTGCAGATCTCTATCCTTAAGCTCGTTCTCGATTTTGAACAGCTGGAGGCAGAAAATGCAGAATTGAAGGAACGTCTGGAGCGTGAAAAACGTGAACTCGAAGCCAAGCTGGAGCGCGAGCGCAAGGGCCTTAAAAGCAGCATCGACGAGAATCTCTACGATGGCAACAGAAAGATGGCGGAGCTGGCGGCCAAGTTGGCGAATCTGGTGAGCGAACTTTGGGGATGAAAATCAGGCTGCTTCGAGATCTAACGTGTGTTGTGTCAGACCAAAGATTCCCAATCCATGGTCCACAAGTTGACATCACGGATGGAAGAAGAGAACCGATCGCTGAAGCACAAGCTCAGTCAGCCTCTCTCAGTGTACTTTGATGCGTACAGGACCGAGGATTACCTGGACGGGGGAGAGGAGTACCTGACATTTGCAGGTATTTTTCATTTTCATGCAACCTGTCCCAACTCGAATTACCAAGCCTATCGTACGTAAGACGTGTGCAGTTGCTGCATTTGCGCCAATGACTTGTCCATGAACACGCACTACTCCGCCACCGATAGTGTCACCATATGGACGAATCCACACCAGTACTGCATGCTAGTGTGACGCACACCACGTGTCCTCTTTATTTAGGCTGTCTGTCCAATCTTGGCCGAGGAATGGACCCCAAATCGGGAATGTTCACAGCCCCACTGTCCGGTGCGTACCTCTTCGTGCTCCACGTGTGCACGCACGACATGAAGAAGGCACTCATGACGCTCAACAGGAATGGTGCCCAGGTCGATTTAAAAACACGTTAAAAAACAGCATGAACAAAAAATAACTCAGGGCGGTAATGTAGGTGGCGTCCTTCTACGACCAGAACCACGAGTCGAACCACAAGAACTCCATGGCTGGCCAGAGTGTCTTGCTGGATCTCGACAAGGGGGATAGGATCCAGGTCTACATGTTTACTGACACAGGGTTGCAGGTTATTATCATTCCAATGAACTTACACCTCATACATGTTTCCGATCTTTTTAGTGTTCTAACTCTACTTTTTGGACTCAAAAAGAACTACTTTTTAGAGTTCTAAGGAATTCCTGGCGTTTTCAAAAATTCCTTGAAAATTTAAAATCTCTAGAAATTCTCAAGTTTTCCTGGAAATTGGTTGCAATTCCTAGGAAATCATCATTCCTGGGAACCTTGAGGTAAAATCAACATTGATGTACCTTATGCTGTAACCTAACATAACCCATGCTAGTCATCCCTAACCTGGGCAAATCTCAGAGTCGGCCTTAGTTTTCAAGTTTCACTTCAAGGTCCTATTTTCTAGGAACCCTCACCTTTTCTAGGAATTCTCAAGCATCCCAAGTTTAGAACTCCTTGGAATTCCGGAATACTCCTGATTTTCAAAGTTGCCGGTAGCGTAACGCAAGTTTAACCCAAAGTTCTGTGTAGGACAAACGCAGCAACCACCTGACTCACTTCGTGGGCTTGTTCCTTCGCCCCAAGGACTTCATGGCCGATACCATGCTGGAGATGCAGAAGAACGGACACTAGTCAAGCCTCAAAAAAGATGCTTGCTTTGGAACAGTTTTTGATCAAACGACGAACTTACTTTATTGTCATCCTTTTATGATAGTTGCATTGTTGTTGTCTAAATCAAGTGATTGCGCGTTGAACTACTATAAGCGGTTGTCATCAATCACTGTTCGGTGGAGAATCTCTGTGAGACTCGACGAATGTTTCACCCCCATATGGTGATGTTTTTCGAAGCCTCATTCGTCAGCGTAGGAGTCTCCAGAAATTCCCTGAATATCCAAAGAACTTCCGTGGAGAAGGAAGTTCTGGCCTATGACGAGCAGCTGGCATCAGCATCCATGACGTAGTTAAGCATGAAGCCATTGTCCTGGTTGGAGCTTTCGCCGATTGCTACTGACATGTGTTCGAAGCCGTCGCTGACGAAGCGAACCATGAATGGCGTAGTTTCCGCTATGTGACGAAAAGGTTCTGGATCAACGATGAATTCATCGCACTACACTGACTTGTCTGCTCACTGCATCTGATCCCTCCTCCTCCAATCTTCTTTCTGCCGCAAAATCTATCTCCAGGTCTAATGAGCCCATTAGCGTTGACGGCTTGTGGGATCTAGGAATGGGTTTAGTTTGCGTTATCTAGAAGGGTATGACACAATTTACGCAAGGTCCCTCACCTCAAGGAAGTCAAAGCCGCTCACGCCCTGCCCGTTGGTCCCATAGCCACCGCACATGGACTGAAAGTAGTCACGACACAAAATACTGGATGCTGGTGCTACACGTTGCAAATTTTGGAATGTTCCATCAACAATGTTCATTTTTGAGTGCACACAGTTTTTGTTTAGTCGGTTACTTAGAACGGAACGACCCTTTCTGAAGAAGTCTTAAAACAACACTGCAAACAGCAATTGCATGGAGTAGTGCATGCCGTTGCCCAAGTCCCCTAGCGTCGACCCCATGAACATACGTACCAAGAATTGTTGAGTCTTACATTTACGTTAATCAGCTTATTTAATCACAAATTTAGATGGTTCTACGTAGACCACGTCATGACCGAACAAAACCTTCATCCCATTTTTCTACCTGACATCCTAATAATAATGAACCGGAAACTCTTAGTTACTCACATTAGTTAGTTGTGATAAGGCTGTTGGACCTGCAAAGCATGATTGAGGCAATCATTTATAGACTGCATAAGACTAATGGGAAAAAAGTTATTGACCTGAGAGGTTGTAGTCGGCTGTGGTGGTGGCGCTGAAGCACGTCCTGCAGTTTCCGCGCTCACGTCTGAAGAGGATTTCACAAGTCCAGCCTTTTTGCGTCTCCGTTTGCTAGGCAACATTTCATTGTACCTTATGCAGATGGCCTGGTCCTGATTGGCCAGGTGCAATCCGCCGTCGAAGTTGTACGTCTTCAATATTCCCGTATCAGAGCCGAAGAAGTACTGCGTGCAGCCCTGAGGCGCCAAGTTGTCGTAGTCACAATTGTACTGGGTCACCTGTGGAGCAAGGAACAGTGTTGTGTTAGGTAGATGTGGCGAAATCCCTGTCCACTTACCTTTATGCTCCATGACCTCGACGCAGTCGAAGTTGCACTACCGATCGTGAAGGAGAGGTCGTTGCAGGCAGAGGAGGAGTCAACGTACACTGGGAAATATTGTGCAATGTCAACGTTGCACTAGTACGTTTGATTTAACCTGGTATGCAACTATGTATGCAGTGCAATACTGGCGAACTGAAGGAAGTGTTCATGTGTTTTCTTCGTCGCTTAAAACGCTGTGACAGCTCATTTTGATACTACAGTGCTCAAGAGACAGCCAGTTGGAGAGGAAGACATGCTGGGGAGGCTTAAAATATAGCTTTTTCAGTTGATGGAATTGGCTGAAATTCTTATGGGGCAATCATGTCCGTAGTAGCATCAGATTGGACAGTCACAACATTATTGTGTCTGAATTTACACATTTTCCACATCAAAATTCAACCTCAACACATTCTAGTGCAGCATATGCAGTGAAGTCATCCGGCGGAACTTCCTTAAGGCAAGGACTGAGTAAGGCCAGGGAATGCCTAAACAAGTCAGCAGGACAGGACGGCAGTGTTAAATGCTGAGCCACATTTCATGCATGAATCCTGTTACAAGACTCAACTATACTTTTGTTGCTGCCAGAAAGAGACAGACAACTCTTCAGAAACCTCCAAATTACGCCGCTGCTAAACATTTTCATGCTATAAAAACTTGTCGTAAAACTTTCAGTCCTTAGATCCACTGTATCCTAAGTACTACAGGCCTCATGTCCTCTTTGGCCTTCCAATTCAGTAGTTGCTTAGGTACCGCTGACGCAGTGAACTCGACCGTCCGTCAGCACCAAAAGGTTGCCTGTACCAAAGTCCGCTTTTTGAGGTCCAAACTGCTATATGTTCGTTCGTGTGTTTGCTGTCACATCCGTACAAGTAGCGCCTGCTTTGTCCAGTACCTAGTACGAGTACTCTTCCAATTAATTTGGCACGTACCTAAGTGGCAAGTAACCAGTTCCAAAATAAACTTAGATGGAGGGTCTGGAGGAAGAACAAGATGTCTCTCATCTTGTTGCATGAGTGAAAGCTAAGACTGCGATATCCCAAATCAATCGAGACCACGATATTCGATATGTCGAAACCAAATATCGCGATATTGGATACGATATTTCGTACTTTAAGCCACGTTTTTGTGCAGTTACACCACGGCAATTTTCTGCTTCCAAGGATGTCCCGGTGGGCACAACCACGTTGCAGGGGCATACAACGTTGTCACGGCCCATGAGCCGGCAGAAAGTATCGTATGCGATACCGCGATGTGTTTTTGGGTATCGCGACATTCGATAATTTGCAAGTATCTCGAAACTCGATATCGATACGATCTATCGCATATTCTTAGCAAAAGCCCTTGATAAGTGACAATAATATTTCTCTTGCCAGGGTTGAGTTCCACTTATCGTGCATTGCCAGCAATTTTGCTTGTTCAATCTGTCAGTTCGAGTGTCAGTAGAACTCACTGTGCGAATTCGAGTTCGTCCCGCAGATGAGGGGGGGAGAGCTTCCAGAAGGGTTCGTCACTGAGAAGGTGTCCGTCAGGCAGTTGGTCTGGAGGGAGGCCTTGTGGATTCAAGAAAGCATAAGCATGTAAATAGCCCCATGCGTGACTTGAATAAAAGATATTCTCTCTCACTCCAATTCCTCCGGGGGCTGGGACACCGTTTAATTGTTTGAAGGTGGAGGCGGTGGCGGTCGTGGGCCCGTTGATGACAAATGTGTTGAAGTCCAGGCGCAACTGGCAGATGTTGTCGTTGCAGGGGCAGATGGTGGCAGTGCAGCCGCCGGCGCCGGCCGAGGTGACCTCAAAGTAGGTGCAGTTCTCATTGGTCGTGGAGCCACAGCCAATCGAGACTGAAATCAGAATTGGATCGAACATTGAAAATTACAGCCTTCCTGGGATGCATCTACGAGGAGAAGAAGAAGTGGATCAGGTGCGCCGATTCCACCCGGCTTGACCTCGTTCTGGTGCCAAGCAGCCACCGTCGCTGGAGTACTTACAGATGCAGCAGATACCAAATCCACCGGCACAGGTGCCGGCGTCGACACCGTCCCTGGAGGAACACTCGGCCTTGGTGTAGCATGTGCCGTTCCTTGACCCGCCCGCGTTGCAGGGATCGTTGGGGAACCTGTGAGCAAAGAAAAAAGTGAGCAAACTTTCACGTTCGTCCTGTGTCACCCTCACCTGATGACCTGAAGGACGTTGACTGAAAAGAAAGAGGAATAAAGCAGAATAAAGAAAGAACTCCTACGATATCTTTGCTGCGTTGACTTACAAAGTCTCTTATCTCGGTTGGACCCTTTTCCTGCGTCCTCCGCATCCTCACGAAGCTCGACTGGGTGGTGGAAACAATAAGGCTATTCTTAGGTCGCGTATTGACATGCGGAAATTGCCCGTGAATGTAAGTGAGCAATAATAAATAAGTCAGGAAGTAAATTCCTAAGTCAGGTTCCATTTTTACGTTAGCTTTGGAAAACCGTGCCCGGTCTTCCTTCAGACAAGAGCAGCCGATGTAAGTCTGGTCCTGGTACAAGGAAATTGGGGAGATTATTACTCTTTTATATATGCAGTACGTTCCCGCATAAGGTCACTGTCGGGACCTAAAGATTCGGACCTTACCTTGAGGAACTCCTGTTCAGAGCTCATGGAAGTTTTTTTTAACTTTTAAAATATGCATTTTAAATTGGGACTAAGACTTTATAACCTTAAAACAGGTTTGACCTTATAACGGATTTTATTGCGTCAGTGGGACTCCATTTTTTCCATCAATTTCTATCCCACTTCATTTGACCTGTCTGATGTCTTGAACTTACTTTTACTGAGGGCGAACACCGAGAGCTGTCCAATGCATTGCAAATATTAATACAAATCTTACTTTGAATGGCGCAATTAGCAAGCTTTTTCTTTACTTCCTGGTCATTTTTCCTAATATCAACGGGGTTTTTGCCATCAAGTGCAGTGGACTCTCGACGTAGTGAGCCATCTGGGTAGCAAAGTTCACTGGACCAGGACGTCCACAATATGAAGAGTGACTTAAGTTGTAAAAAAATCGGCTGATCCAAAATGTTCACTTCTGTAACGAGGGGTTCGCTGCATCGCGTGTCTTTTGTATTAGTAAGGTTTTGGCCCACGTAGATATGCTTCTATCACCCCCCCTCCTCTTTATAGGGGGGCATAAAGTGGCAGCATCTTTTTCAGCTCCTCAATGGTCGTATCTTAGAAACAAGGCAATAAAGCAAAATAAGTGCACCATCTGTCCGAGAAGAAGTGTCATATTTACCCTATGTCGGTGTCCCAGAACAAGTTTCCTATCGCAAGTCTACTCAGGGGTATTTTATGAATTGAGCAGATTGAAGGGGTTCATTTGTTGTACAGACTGAAGAGTTCATTTATGACGCTGATCGAAGAGTTCACTCATTGCGCTGATTGAAGACTTGTGAGGACTTCGTGGATGATCAAATGATTGCGAGACACAACTTCTGCCAAGGTACTGGCACGAGCTTCATCACGAATCATTTTTCAATTGTTTTTAGGTCCTCCTCGCTCAGTATGAACTTCACGTGACATGATGAGATGAGCCGGGGGGGAGGGGGAGGGGGGAGAGACAACCAAGCAAAAAATGACCACGTTTAACTTCATCGGCAAGAAGTTGCTCAGCTGACCTCTGGAGGGTCTCCCATGAATATCATAGCTCCTGCACGTGTTATTCGCAAGCACCATGAGTTTTGAGCACTTCAGTCAATGTTGCTCATGAGAGACCCAAACGAGCCACTCATTCTCTAACCGAACGGACACGATCTTGTCTACTTACCTTGGGCAGCCAAAAGGAGAGTGCAAAACAAGCACGAGAAGACAAAAAATTGGCTGGTCATGATGACGAATCTTTCTTCTTGGATGCCTGCAGACTAGTTAGAGAAATTATAATCATAAATACACCAGTTCACAGGTATACTTTATCTTCTTACCCCTTCTACTGGCTGTTCATTTCGATCGACTCACCAGCTTCAAAAACTGTTGCGACCCAAAGTTGCAAGTTGGGTGTAATTAGTTATGATGGGACGCTTAGTCTATAGCACGGTAAGACTATTTACTACAGCTTGAGACTTCCTAATTTTGAGCTATCCGATTAGCTTACAGTAATTACGTATTGCTGCAGTTGATATTTTGAGAAAAATGAGAAATACAACCAACTCATATATTTGATGCAAGCACCTGTCTTAAGTCAGCTTCGTCCTACTCCCTCCAGCTCCCACTGAAGACTGCAACCCTTTTCACAGTAAAGTGGAATCACCGCGAAATTTCTGAAGACGGCCAACTTTTTTTGCCTCCTCCCCTCGCGGACTCAACCTGGATATTCACGAGGGTTGCTAGCGCGCGTGCGCCAAAAAAAAAGTCTTTCTCACCACCGCCTGAACACTCAGTTTGTAATGGGTGGCAAACCTGAGGTACAGTGGGGCCCGCCTATTGTTCTCACGTTTAAAGCCCTCGCACTGTTATTGGTCCCAGAGTCCATATGCACAAGTATCTCTGTCTTACTTATTGTACTCATACTACCCGTCCCCAAGGTCTGTCCATGGAGCGGGTTCCACTGTACTCTGAGAATGTTGCTCGAAGGCCCTGAAAGGTTGAACGTCGACGTAGAGACAAAGTCAGATTTTCGCACCTGTCTCGTCAGCGCTCTCGTTGCTATGCAGTCGAAACGGAAGGTGCCACATCGAGTGCCACATTTCACTTTTGTGCCAGAAAAAGTCGATACAGTGAGCGCCGGATGTGACGACCACCGTGAGACCAGAGCATTTTGGTCGATATAAGCGGCTCGCCGCTATATCCGACGTCTTTTCTCAGCGATCGAGGAGCATCAAAAGGACTGCAGACTTCCACAAAAGTCTTGTCAATCTTCAGACCATCTACTCCCAACTGTAAAATCCTCTGTGGATGAGACACAACTTTTTAGATGAGAATATGTCATTCCTCGTTTCAACCGGGCGCTTAATCCAGCTTTTGGGGCGTTATATTCAGAGTGATGAAGCAGTATGAGTATTTGGGACCAGGCCAAAGTGGGCGCTATAAGCGGCTGGTCGCTATATCCGCGGACGCTATATCCCTGTGAGCTGTGGACAATGCTTACACTATGACCTTTACTGCATCTGTATGATCGCCACATCCATCTGAAGGGAAAGTCAAGTAATCTTTTGGTTCGGTAAAGGCCACCTTGGCCGGCATGACAATCTGACCACTTAGAGTGGTGACAGAAATGAGCATCATCCATAGTATTGCGACCCAGCTCATACAATTATGGAGGTTTCGAACAGGGATGGGTAATATGATATGACATTATACGACAAGGGCATTTTTAGAAAATGTAAAACAATTAATCCGTTCTATGGTGAATGCTCACTCATTGCGCTTTTATTTTTCAAGTTTGTCACCTTCGTTTATTTATCACTTGGTATCATCGCTTGTCGTTAAGTGTATTTTCATATGAGGAGAGTTGACGTTCAAAGAGTCCGCCTCATTGGTCAGGAGGGCCTTCAGGGGGAATGCATCATCGCTTTCACAATGGCGAAAGAGAAAGGTCAGTTATGGAACTGAAATCATCAAAAATTATGGTTACACAATGCATGTGTCCACGGTGTACAATATATGGTGTATATATATTAGGCTAGGTCAAAAATTGGAATTCCCCATGGGTGTCCAAAATTTGTCACCACCTACCATTTAAAGACTTTGTAGTCAAATGAAAGTGAAACGAAGGAGTTTTAGCTATGCCCAAATGCATTTAAAGCTGCATAATACTGTAAAATAAGTTGTCATTTTTTTCTTTAGGACTTGCTGTAAAATATTCTTCTGACAAACTGGAGCAGGTCAGCATTTTGGTGAGTGATTTTCACCCAGTTTGGCAGCTTCTGACAGCCGCCAGAGCTGAAATCTACTTTCACTACAGTAGCTTAGAACATAAATTTCAAATCAAGGTGGGCATACATAAACACAATTTTTTTCAAAATTATTTGATGACATCTTCATCTTTTGAGCCCATGTAACAAACCCCACACGCCGTCAGTGATTGTCCAAAGTTGACCCCTTCTCGACCTAGCCTAATATATATGCATACGGTGTGCAATACACTGTAGTAGGTGTACACAGAAGAGCTCAGGGTCAAATCACAAGATTGCGGATGTTTCCTTATGCAAGAGTGGTGTTCCCTTTTGAAACTACATGATCCAGAAGCTCCTTACCAGCCTCTCTTCTCTTCCCTCTCTCACTGTACTGATGGCACTAGGCCCTCTGGGCACAGGTTGGGCCAAGCAGAGCCATAGTTTGGCTGTCTGAGTTTGTCTGGATCCAAGTTCAGTCCGGATCATTCTTCCCTCCACCCCCTCCTGCTCCCTGATAATTCTGCCTGCTCTCCCAACTGCTCACTGAATGGCCAAAAAATGGCTGAATGGGCCGAAACAATAGAAGGCTTTTAATTAAAAAATTAAGTGTTTTCTTCAAAGACCCTCTCTGGCTCGTGGACAATCATCATAGACAGTTAGAATGTAATCAGACCCGTCATTGTGACTTTAACATGCGTCAATGAAACTCTATACTTTCTTATGCGGGGTACATTATTATACTTATGCTGACAGCAAAGGTTTTTCTTTCACAAAAAAGTCTGTAGGTAGAACATTTTTCAGCGCTCGAGGTTCTTGCCAAAATTGAATGAGCGAAAACCGAATGTGGTTAGGATTTCTTCTTCTTGCTCTGTAGTACTCATAATATAATTTCAGTGCTTACGGCACTTTTTCTGGGTCTTTTTCTTTATTTTCAAATCTTTTGGCGCCAAAGGTTGTTAACTCACTCTGTAAGTTTTTACCTGAAATTCTCGAGGCCTGTATATCGTTACAGTACTGTACCCATGAGCTCAATTGCACACGTGTGAGAAACTTGATCTATGAAGTGGCGGAAAAGATGAATTTTTGCCGATATTGTTCTGGCCTACAGAAAAAGTTTGCAATGTGAAATTGTCCGGAAAAGCCCAACAGCTGATTCCCATCCAACTTTACAGTGACGAGAATCTGCGTTGCTCCGGCGCACAGGGTGGACTACAGAGATTTGCGGCTCGTCCACTTTGAAGGTAGAGTACAAATTTTGCAAATCTCCTGTGTCCACCCTTGAAGTACCACCTGACGATAAATGTAGCCCACTAATATCTCCATTTAGCAAAGTGCTGTTATTTTCCTGGGGAGTCATGTAATGACCACACAATGTACGTGTCCCAAAAACAGAATAGTCGAGCTGCGAAAGAAGAACTCTGAAAAAACAGAGAAAGTTCCTGTTCTTTTTAGTAGCTCCTGGAACCACTATGGAGACAGAGGAAGGCACAGTCTGTCCACATAATGTTGCAACATTACTGTAGTATGATGTGATTTTTCAGCCATGATTGGCTCGATCACCGTTGATGGGATGATCGAGCGGTTGGAAACCCTAGCGGTCATTAGCGGTTGCAATAGTGTCAGTGCACTATACTTTGGGACTGCACTAGGGATGACCCTCAGACAGTTGCAAGGAAATTTCCGAATGCTGTGCATAAAGTGTGTAAAAACCATTGCAGTCATTCCGATGACATGTGAGTAAAAGTATTTTACAACCCCGACACGCCTCGATCCTGCCCCTAGGAGTTTCATTTTGATAGCAGACCATTTGCACCAGCAAAAAGCTGAAACCGAGTAACAAGACAACGAGAATGGACTTTTAGTTTCTACGGCAAGAATTCAGTTCCTGGGCCTACTTTTTATAGGCCCTAATTGCAACAGCTGCTGCAGTCTCGTGATGGGCCTGAGTGTCTTCTTTACTCGAGCCAAGAGCTTGTGAACTCGACTCCGATTCGAGTCGCAAGCTTATTCTAGCTGCAATAGCAGTCTTGAGGACGCCCTAATTTTCCCTGCAAACCTCGTTTCCTTTCGACAGAAAATGCACTTCTTGTTACAACTTTGCGCAACTGTTTTGCATTTTTTTTTTGGAATCAGTGCCCCCCCCCTTCTAGTTTAGCAGTCCTGTAGTGAATCATTTCATTTATACCTCAAAAACTCGACCTGACAGCAATGTTCTGTGAACTTGGGAATTTTAGGTCACCACGTGAAATAAGAACAAATTTGCTCTTTTTCCTTGCGCGGTTTTTGCAAAATTAAGCAATTCGCCTGCATCTTTTGTGTATTCTCAGTCGCAACCATTCGTCATCATCAGTTCGTGTCAAAATAATACCGACAACACGTGCGTAGTTTTACAATGATTTAAATGTGCACGCACATTCACGCCTCGCGAGTAGCGTAGCGGCAACATTCAAGCCTCAAATTAGACATCAGTGGAAAAGAGCTACAGGAATGTGCGATACCGGTATCGATATCTGCCTCGGTGACTCGAATATCGATAGTTGGGCAATATCGCTCTTGACTGAACCGGTACCAACAGAGCCTCTGAGGACTCTGGCTCCACTGCAGACGCGATGGTGACTTCTACGGGTCAATCCTTTCTCCCGGCTTCTCTCTGACGCTCACGCTCTTTCTCACCCTCAAAGATGGCGTAACATCGATGGCACAAGGAGAAGCTTTAATAAAACTTGTTGGACAACTATTACTCCATCCACTCATGTCCTTATTGGACAGAAGTCGTGACACGCATGAGTCTTTTATGTACAGTAGACTCCCGTTAATGGGGCACATTGAGAAAGGAAGTTTTGAGTCAATGAAGCGGCGTGAGTGTAGGTGCTTAAAAATGAGATGACATCTTTATTTAAGGATTTAAGGGACGGTCGGGCCAACACTTGCTGAGATATGAGTAGAGACAAAAAATATGCTCTAGCATGCTTAGGGTGGTGGCAGCAGGTAGTATACTTTGGATCCGTATGTACGTGTGTCTGCTGCGTGTCAGTCTGTCCGCGGCTGATCTTTGCGCGGCTCGTTATCGCGGCCAATTTCCAGCTTTCGCGCGGCCGATTGCGGCTGATTTTGGCGGCTGATTTCTGGCTTTGCACAGTGATGTATGCGGGGTTAGGTTAGGTTTAGTCAGGTTCGTCTGTGTGTCTGCCCGCAGCAGTTTTGCAGCTCTCGCGCAGCAGACAGACAGACTCATGCTCAGCACTTCATTTCCTACCCAACAGAGTGAGGAGCGCGTAAGCGCAAGTACATACATGTTAAACTTATCTATATGCCATCTAAGTGCAAGGGCCGTATTTAAGTGCGTGTGTGCATACGGCGAATTCTACTCTCTGTTCAGCTTTTGCTCCAGACTGGGAGAAGAGTGGAGAACAACTGTTATAACCACAAAAATGGTCACATCTTTTCAGGTACAAAAGATTTTTCAATTCCGTTTTCTGCTCCATGATTGACAACACAAACTGCAGTGATTAGCAGAGGTTCGAAAGGCATAATTAAACTTTGTGGGGAAAAAATGTGGTAATTTTTGAGATTGGTTTTTCTTATAGGTGGTTATTAAAAGAGACACTGAAGAGAGATCAAAGAATGTTAGAGTGAAGTATTTGCCCGAAGAGACAGTTTTGAAGTGTTACTTCTAACCTGTGGCTCGACTGTCTCGTGCCACTTGACATTGATGCGTCGAAAAATAAAGTGCAGAAAGCTTCGGATGCGACGTCGGAC
>JAAUXU010120780.1_pt1 | contig 49201 bp, 35 predicted proteins | sample 7278151 | NCBI WGS metagenome assembly JAAUXU01 (sample SAMN14350113, study PRJNA611818) | marine sediment metagenome | isolation source: surface marine sediment (1.8m) | place: French Polynesia: Moorea | collected 2018-08
CCCCCCCCCCCCCCCCCCCCCCCCCCCCCCCCCCCCCCCCCCCCCCCCCCCCCCCCCCCCCCCCCCCCCCCCCCCCCCCCCCCCCCCCCCCCCCCCCCAAGCCCGACTTTCTGACAGATATCGTCTCATACGTAGACCGGGTGCGGCCGATAAAACGCTTCCCTACTTTTATCATGAAAAAAATTGAAAGTTGAAAAGATATTGTCATGAAAGTTAAGGAGCAGCTGGCTCGGTCCCTCTGCACCAAATTCTATGTCTGCAGCACCAAAAACAGTCTCGTTGTACAAGTTCTTCTCAGCAGCGTCATAAACGATCTTAGCAGAGTTTTTTCAACCATGGCTAGAAAGCAAAACTTTACTGAGGACACCAAGAATCCCTAAAGGGCGTAAACATTGATTGATGTAAACATCAAAATCCAGTGTTTCATTTCTTGATCTAGTCCCTTCGGTTTTTCACGCTCTCGTTCTGTACAGAGCACGCGTTCAATAGGATGTGACATTAAGAACCGTGTACTACAGACAGTTCAACTTCAAGACATTATTGTCGAAAGTGTAGTATTCCTCATTCAAACTGTTTCTCTAGCAAACATGCGATTGCTTTTTATTAAACTATTCTTGTGTGTGTTAACCTTAATGCGACCGCAAAAGTGGGCAAAATCGTAGAGAACTCAAACTTTTCTCCACATAGACAAAAAAGGAGCTAAAGTTTTAGTCATTGAGGCTGCGGTGTAACAGCTCCATCCGGTAGCGTTCCAGGTACCCTTCGAGTTCCCCATCATATTCTAAATTTAGGTGAAATGTTCGTAGACAAAATGAAAAATGAACACGCGTCTATCTCGTGCAGGGTGCCGCAGGGAATTCTTTGCGTCGTTCTAAAGCAGAATCAATAACCATGGGGGCACCCGATCCGTAGCTGTAGTGCCACTCTAATATATTGTGATACCTTTTTCAGCATATTACAGGTATATTCGAGCGGAATTGCAGCTACAGGGTGCGTCAGGAGATCTTGCCGTGACCTGAAGTGGGAGTTGCACAAATGGGGTGGAAAAGTCCCTCCTGCCCACTATGCCGGGTGCGCAAGACCTTTTCTTTACCTTGCAAGAAGTTTCGCTCTCAAAACACATGCATTTCTCATTTTAAAGTGCCTTTAAAACGAGTGGCTGAAGCTGATCTGGGAGGATTTTGCCAAGTTGCTTTCACGCCAAGCTCGGTGAGTTAAGGGAATGACAGACAAATTGAGGTAAAAGCAGAGACTCAAAACTTCACTAGTATGCACTTTTTAAAGTAAGTCACTTGAAAAGAATTGTTGAAGATCAAATTTCCAACTGCCAGTGCTATTTTGGAAGTATCAACCAATCATTTGAGAACTGCATAGGCTCAAAGTTGGTCAGTACAAGAGCCTTTTGGTGACTCTATCTTGGAACTTCCCACTCCCATTGTCCTTGCACTAATGCTGTCTGGCAGCAAATGCAGACTTGTCCTCTTTTGTCCTTTCTGTGCCAAGAGATGACATTTTTTTTACTCAAATCTCAGTAATGCCTTTTTCCCTGTCCGTTGGTCACAAGCAAATGATTCACAAAAAGTGAAACTACGCAATTTATGACGCTAATTCTTGCGCACCAGCTACACGTGCTGTGTATGTGGATAAAAAATTAGGCATCTTACCTTCACAAAGATATTTGCACATCTAGTGAACTTATGTTACCTTCTGGGACCTTCTAAGACATGACATGACGACTGACAATGATGCTGTTGTGATTGAAGTCTTACGTGTGCAATCTGTCAGTAATTACTAATTCATCAGTCAATAGCTCACAACTCTTCGTTGTTTGAGCCGTTTAGGGCATGCCATATGTCTGTCGAAAGCTTAAAATGTCCTCTATAACTTTTGTTGCGTAAGTTTTCCTCACATTGTCATGGTTTTTAGCGGATGAAATACAGAAAGTTGAGGTAAAGGTCCAGATCTCGGGTGGGGCACGTCAACTTACCATACTGCACTAACCTATTCGTTCGTGTACAGAGGGCACTTTTTTACCACATTTCCTACATCAAAGTAGGGGTGGGTGTGCATTATGCATGGTTCTTGGACATACCCAAAACCCCGAGTTGAAAAGGCACTGACCAATTTTGTATTTGTGGTACAATGAAGAAACCAGAGCTGGAGGAGAAAGTTGCTTGGATCATTCGAAGGTTGGGAGCAATGGGCGATGGGGTGACAACTTGACATGTAAACAAGACTCATCGACGACATTCGGGAAATCTCGCGAAGCTCAGGAGTTCGGACTGTCTTCTCTCGCTCCTGCCAATGACGGCCATCCGGACTGCCTTCTCTCATGAGAAATGGCAGTCCAGATCGAGATTTCCCGAATGTCGTCGATGAGTTTTGTTTACATGTCAAGCTGTCACCCCATCGCTCTCTTTTTGTTAATTCACCGAATCCTTAAAACCACTAATTTTGCACATGCAGCCATGAAAAGAACACCAAACCCTTCTAATGTCAACGCTCTTCTCAAACCTGGGACCACATTCTGTTAGTGAAATATCATCGGTAAATGTTTAAATTCACTTGAAATCAGCTCCCTGGCACCTACAGAGATGAAATTAGCATTTTGCACCCCCTATGCTTCTCACGTCTGCTTGTACAGCAGAGTTTCGTAAAAAACATCTGCAGTAAAAAAATCATGAGCAAACCCAAAGTCAAACTCGTTGAAAGCTTCTCCAGCGCTGCATCAACTTTGGACATCCCTGCTAACATTCCTGAACACATCAAACAATAACAGCTGGGTCACTTGACTTATTGATGCAAGCGAGAAGTTGAGTGATCGGATATCTCCGCACAAGTCCCGGACCATTCTTCATGAATGTGCGTCTATAGCTGGTTCCAAATCTTTAAGCTTGCTCCGGACTTGGGCTATATGGACGGGAGGTTCCGGGACTCGGGGAAGTCGGCGAAATCCCCGAGTTGACTTTGCACATTTCCAGACCTGCAGATTACCGTGTTTCACGCTATATGAGATACGGTGAGCCGCTGATCTACATTACCTGGCCGAATGGAGTACGGTAAACTTGTCAGACTGTAAGTACAAACATTATGAAATCTTGGCCTAATTGGGATCAGATTGAATGGTGCCAGCTCGGCTGGAACAGCTCAAGCTACATGAGGAGGATGTTGCTGCTGCTATCGACGAAGCATCATCATGGTCAAGTTTGGCAATCTGGAACCCCGTCCACTGCAGCTCTGTGAAGGAACCTCCAGACTACGGAAATGCCCTAATGCCCTGATTTTTCTCGGACTTCCCACTGATTTCACTGATGTCGGAATCAACGTACCGGAGGAGCTACTTTCTGCTCTGGAGACTGCCAAGTTGGAACAGTACTGGCACTTGGGAGAATGAGCAGACATTCAAACCGCGGTGGAAGTCTTCAAGTTCAAGTTCTCTGCACTCGGGATCAAGCTGAGGAATGAGATCAGGCAATGCAACTTGAAAAATCACTCGAGCATGCCACGAAGAAGGAAAAGAAAAGGCACGAGAATAAGTTTAAATCTCTGAAGAAGGAATTCGCACTGCTGGAAAGTACAGGAAAGCTCACACGAAACCACAAGATGCTGAAAGAGGCCCTGGAGACCATAACGTCTGCATCTGTGGGGAGTAAAAGAGCTTTCTCAGCCGCCGCCTGATTTAGGACAAAATCCCGAACCGGGCTTATAGGAATTTGGAGATTTCTATGACGGTCACAACCTCGTCAAAATGCGTATGGAGGTTCACTTCAATAAGATAACCGATTTTTCCAACCCCTCGCTTACGCGCCCCAATATTGCTTTGTTCAGAAGATCACTGAACCAGCCGAGAACGATCTTTGAGAGTGAAAACCAAGTCGTTTACGTGATCGCTGCTGTAAGCCAGAGAAGCACCAACTTGATGGGGGCAGCAACCGTGTGGCAGTTCCACTAGTCAAGTGATGTCCGGTTCGGCGTACCCACTGACACCCCAGCTGGTGGAAAGTGCATTGTCGATTCTACGCAACTTTTTCTATGCCTGAATTCTTCCTGAAGACATCGTCTAACGCGCCACTGACGCCAAACAGAGACACTAACTTCTTCTAACTATCGTGCAGCACAAAGGACCATCCTTAACTGGGCCATAAACGAGCCAGAACCATACAAATGCCCTGTTTGTATGGTCCAACATAATTGAAACTTACTCTTTTTCATCTTACTTTTTCCAAAATTTACAATTGGCGTAATGGACCATGGCCTAGTCCATTCTGGAGAGGAAGGCCTATCTCAAGTCTGCGCAAACTGTCCGAGCTGCCATCAGTACAGCAGAAAAGAGATTCAAGCTTGTCACGAGAGCTGGAGAAGGCCATTTTGAAACCTGATATTGTGTTCGTCTGCGCACTTGCTTTTGTCACCTTTCTGGCCAAAATCAGTGTTGTTATCTCATGAAAAAATAAACAATGACTGAGTCTCAGTTATCTTAGACCACCCTGTTAGTCATGACTGTTGAATGGGCAAATGAAACTGACATGGCATGGATGAGCGGACTGATGCTTTGCTACTGACTTTCCGACTTCCGCTCAAAAGTGACTTTGAAACATTGATGCCATTGAAAAAGAAGGATTCATTTTCCAGCCATTCTCTGCTCTTAATTTGCTGACCACGTCCAATGGGTCAGATGTTTAAACGGGCCTCTTTGCTCAGCTCCATGGTGATCCGTCCAAGTGTTGCATGTGCATCTTCATCTACAGGGTCCTTTACAACAAGTGGGCGGTGACAGTGGTCTGGACCTCTGTTGAACCCATTTGTTGATCAAAATCTATATTGTCCACAAATGAGGTCCATTGGTTGTCTTCGGTAATTTCACTTTTCATCAGAGGCTCCTATAAGAAGTGTTCAAAATGACCCCATTTACAGATGAGCACACCCGAGTTCTGGGATAAAAGCTCTTCTCCGCCAGCTCTAGAGAGTCCACGCCTGTCTCGTTAGCTACCTCCTGTACATTTACCTTCAATTTAGCAAAGCTATTTAAAGAGTTATGGACTGACCCTAGTAAGAAAACCAAAGGATCAAAATTGGGTTGAGATGCTGTCCTGATGTGCTCAGGATTGCACCTGGTGATCCTGGTGCAAAATATTGTCCGTGAGGTTGTGAACTGCAAGCGTGTGAAAGTTCAATTAGCGCAAAGTATGATTGGCAAAAATGCTGCAATTTCATTGTGGAGTTGGACCATTTTTTGCTTCAATTTCACCCTGAAATTAAATTGTCTCATTAAGGCAACTATCTTTTTTAACTGAACCGAACTTTTGTATTGCACTTGCGGCTGTCAGAATCTAGGGCGCCGATCTCCATGGGGAACGCTTTGAAATGTACTGTATGTACAGTCTTCCCCTCCCTCATTCAGGATCATACGGTGCTCAGGACGGAAATTATTTAGAAATACCTCCTGTGCGGAATAACTGTTGTCAGTAAAATGATTAGCTGTGGTCATGGAAGGTAAGTTCTTTTCAGTGAGATTGCATTTAACTTGCGTTTAAAAAGGAACACAGATATATTTCAATTTTGAGCGAGTGCATTATGAAAGTTGTGTTGGTAACAGGAGGACTATCTTGAGTAGTATCATAGTCCATATGATTAGCTTAATCAATACCTTTTGTGCTTTAAATGTTATGATTTTATAGTCTTGGTCTGATTTAATATTGGTCGAACGGTACACTGCAGGGGGATCGAGGAAAATCCATACTGACTTCCAAATACAGTTGCAGTGTTGTCCGTCGCTCCAAACTCATTCACATTTCTGTCAGAAACCCCTCTTTCAACCCCAGATTGAGAGTGTCAATAGAGTGGAGGACATCGACGTGCGCGTGCGTACGCGTGTCCATGTGCATAGGATCGAGGAGGTGACAACGACTCGCAGCTTGAAGACCACTACATGAAAACGACCATGCCAGTGGAGTCCAGGCTGCTCTGCAACGTCAGGAGCGCTCATGTAAGTTCAATGCCAGAAAGTCAGGTCGAGGTCATCTCGCTGTATCTATGCACGCTTTACGGGCGCGAGCAGCCGTTGACGCTGCCCATGCCGATGGCTCCCCTGGGGTGGGTGGACTGAAGGTGATTAGGGCATGAAATTGAGCAAAAGCTTTTCTTTACTGCTACTCGGAGGTTCGTAGGTGCGAAAGTTTAATTCCACATTCCTGGTCGGGAAACTACCTACATTTATAATCACGCTCTATAAGGAAAAGTAGGCTGTTATACGTTACTGTGCGACATAGATACTAAGTAACTCTTAACGACAGCCGACTCAACACAAGGTGTACGTGGAAGAAAAACTACGAGTATTTCTGTTTTCTCACCTGTGGTATACACAGCACGACCGAAATGATCCAAGCGACAGCGATCATGGAGTTGGACCTCTTGGGAGTCCAAGCACAGTTGGACAGAGGATGACAAATGGCCTGAAGAATGAGAATTATTCAGCGTGTAAAGTAAATCGTTCCTCACAGTTATACCGAATGTATGCAGCGTGCAAAAAACAAAACGTCACTAATAATTTTGCTTGTAACTTTGGCTAGGATACTTCAAATTTGGAGAAACTTAATGTGCTCCAGTGCAGTGGTCACGCAACCAAGTTGCCGTTATCCTTGGACAAGCTTGGACTCATCCATCAGGCTACTGTAACTGATACAAAGGTCTGACACCACTCCTAATAATAAGTCACGGTTGTCAACATCAGTTTCCATAGCTCTGCGCCATTGATGCTGCGTTCTCATAGTGTATTCAGGTGTGTGTAGTTCATATGTGGATGTGCTCCAAGTTTCAATGGGCTTCAGTGGGTTTTTGAGCGCATTTTTGGGTGGCGAAACGTGTATTCAAATTTCCCACCAAAACATGACTCACGCGGGTCGCTGAAAGAGATGTGGCTCGAGTCAGACAAGCGGCCGGATCAGTGAGTCATGACTCAAGCTGGTGGTTGAGAGACCACCATGAACTGTACACAGAAAGATGTAGAGCCCTTATGCTGTATAGGTCAAGCAAGGAATTAAGACCAAAGTCAAGTACCGAAGTCTTCACGTGATACTTGGCCTCTCTCTTTCTATTTTGCATATAGGTGATCCTGCAAGGGCCTTTGGAACTTGTTCAGCCCGTAAAAGCTAAATATTTTTGATCACAGTCCAATGTCAGACACGGCTATAGGATTCCTTCTTCAGCCTCAAGCCTCGAGTCTATTTGGACCGCGTAAGTACCGCACTTCAATGCAGTAATTTCCACAGAATCTCTTCCAAGTTGGACTATCCTGCTGAAGTCTGCAAGTGTGAAACCGTGCTGCCAACATTGCAGTGCGCACGCGTGTGGCGATATTTGTGCACTTGTGGATTGTAGCGGTGCGGTGTCACTCGTCAGTGGCATGAGGGACAATGGCCATTGGCTCTGGCACTTCCTCAGGACCCAGTGTGCCCAAAAATTTGCATAGGGGCCTCATTCCACTTGTCCCGAAAAGCTCCACGCCGAAGTGGTACGAGAGAGCAGAGGGAAAGTGAGAGATGAGAGTACGACAAGTGTGGGCAAGCTGAAGCGTTAACACCGCTTCGTTGTACTTTCGGCGCATTACGTTTGTGTTGTACAAAGCAATTTGGGTGTCTGCCAAGTTAGGGTATCTTTCGATACATTGTTGCTGTCAATCACTGGATGCACTTGCTCGCATTCATTGTACACGGTGTACGTACGTTGCACCACAGTGCAGCACGGTACAGTGGCAATGTTGGCCATGCAGCCAGGTTCACCACACACGTCTTGAGTACCGGATATGAGTGAGTTCAATCGATTGAGCCTGGGGACCAAAGTTAACCTTGGGCTGTCGATTGATCGACGGGCCACAATTAGAATTGATAGGTACAAAGGACCAAAAAGTGAAGAACCTCATTGTTGTACTGTGCAAGCCGAGGTGCCCAATGTTGCACGGGCTATAAATTGTCAGCGTTGCATCATTCATTCCCTCGCACACGTTCGCACGTGCTCAAAGAATTCAACTATGAAATGCTTCATGCAGTCATGACCTCAGCGCAGTCCATGCACTGGACTCCTAAAAATTCCAACCTCTAACGTGACCTTTGGCGGCCTCCAAGGTCACTTTTGACCTCATTCGACTGCCCATTTACAAGGTTGCTTATCCTCTTGATGGACAGACAGACAGACAGGAAGTGAGCTTCATAGATCTATATCGATAGATTGCTCAGGAAAAGCAAATTGTCACTCGTTTTATCGCTCAGGGCCATAGATACATTCTGTGAGGTGGTCAATCTCTCCTAACCATGCAGTAGTAGCACAGTAGCAACTCTACCGTAGCTCTCCAATGTTACATATGGATCCCTTCCTGAAGTGGAGGATAACCATATAGTAGGATAGATCGCTTTTTTTGTCCTCTTACATATGGATCCCTTCCTGGAGTGGAGGATAACCATATAGTAGGATAGATCGCTTTTTTTTCCTCTTCCTTTGTGCTCCATTAGTTGGAATTCAATTGAATCGATTCTAATCAAATGAACTGAAGAAATGATCAGTTTTGCGGTCCCCTTTTGGCATTAGGTAAGACGCAAAATGCCATAATTCTCCTTATTTAGTCTAATGCATAGACACTTTCGACGTGATTAATCGAGTAATCATCAAGGTTGCCTGATCAAACCTTCCAGGGATTAATATGGTCTATAAAGCGATTAATCACTATTACTCCCAACTAGAAGCTAACAAAATCGAAGATAATTTTCAGGTTAGGTTGAATTTCGCATGGTCGTCCAGCAATCCTAGTCAGTGCAGCACCATTGCTGTCTTACTAACGTGCTACTGTCAAATCTGAAGTTGTGAATCTCGCAGTTATGATAATTTTGTTGCTGACCAAGCAATAACCCCCCCGAAAAGTTATGTTTGGAACTTGAAGCCTGTAACATACGTATCTGCCGCTGACCGAGCAATATGATAACTTCGGGCTCTGACTGCATTTCTATTTTCAACGCAGCTTATTCAAACATGAAAGAAAGGTCCCCGTAACTGTAGATGGGTTGGGACTCCGGCAGTGTTGGCCACGTCCAGCAAACAGGTAGCAAATGTGCTTATGTGGTTGGTCTTTCTCAACGATCGACTCTGGCGCCCGGTTTCACCTCTCAACTGAATACCAGATTGAAAATTCTTTTCAACGCCATCTACTAAGTCCCTCAGGGTTATCCTAGGCCCTTCACCCCCTTGGCCGAGTTGTCGTATCCCCCAGTGCGTATGCGTTCATGTGAACTGGACCCCGTGTTTGCAGCTGCAATAATGTACAGTATGAGCCAGAACGGACTGACTCTTGACAAACGGTAGTTTGTGCACGCAGAAATCCAGAGTCTCCAGTTTTTACTCTTGCCTCTGGAGGAGAGGTTGAGTGCGTGGAGAACGTGAGTCTTGATCAAAGGGAATATCACAGCTTGTTAGTAGCGACATCGTCAAGCGAGATTTCATCAATCTTACTTAATGGACCAAGGCCAAGGTGGTGAGCAAAGCCTCCGTGTCAGCCCCAGTGACGTTGAAGCATATGCGATAGTCATGACCCAAAGTGTGGACAAATCGTGCACATTGGACTTGCAGTTGCACGACCGAAAAGTAAGTGACTTTCGACAAAGACAAAAACACGTAAGAACACATTTCTTATTCGTACGTAAACGTCAACTGTCTTCGCGGGTGAGAATGGACACAGCAATGGCAGCTTCTGGCCTTGGAATCCGCGCCTAATATCGGTCATGGAGACTCTGAGACACAAATTTGAGGGCAAAAGCTCAATCAAAATGTATCGTATGAAGGAAGCTGTAATAAAAGCTCAGAGGAGGGCATGAACTAAGTCAACAATGCAAAAAAACTCCCCATTGGGTGCGAGATCATCTGATTCGCTAGGTTTTGAGAGGGCGAAGAAAGAAAAAAAGTGGCGATGGAATCGAGTCCAGAGCTTCGAGCCTCGGGCCTGGCTCGACTTCATCACCGGAACCAAGGAGGGACTGACAAAAATGTGAGTTTTTCTGCATTGTAGGCAGGCTTTTTTTTAACCTGTGCTACCACGATTTCATGCAGAAAAAAATCGATGTCACATTCGCCCTGCGGAAAATTTCAGCCGATTTTCGTGAAGAAAGAAACAACTCCGAAAATGGTGAATAATGATGCAGATTTCTTACGAAAAACTGCACTTTTTTCAGGGAAATTACTTTTTTGGCAAGGGCTGTGTTTGCCAGAACTCTTGTACCGCTGTAAAGCGCATAGTCTACCATAAATGTAGCGTGACTCCAGAAAAATCATTATTGATCAACAAAAATTTATTATGCCATGGAAAAGATTTCCGAAAACCTTTACCATCGTAGAGCTTTCAAATGTCGTACAGTTGTGCTGTAAATATTTTTTAAACCTCTGCATGTTTTATGAATGCAAATGTTGCCCTCCTGTGTATATTTCTCAAGATAAGAAGCTTGGGTTAATGTTGAACCAAGCTCTATTTTTCTCTGCATTGGCTCGGGATGCAGCTTTCGGAGCGTTCTCAAACCCTAGTTGTCTGCGAGATCCAGATGCTGGGTTCTTTTTCCTCAGGGCAGCACAATCAGCTGACACTTGTGAGCGGAGGTAAAATTTCTGTACCAAGGCCACGTCCTCCCACAATTGTGTGGCTTGTTTGAGGTATGCAATTTATGGCAGACCCTGTGCGAGTCTCATTAGTGAAATTCAAACACTTGTTGAGCTAAGTGAGATTTTTCACTTCCTGAGAAAACGGCAAAAAAGATGACATTTCTCGATTACCTCGAGATTTCTCCTTCTAAATAAGGACCGCTGAGGAGGCAAAGTCAAATACGGAAGAGAGGAGACATCTTGAAGAAGTTCCACACGAGTGACTCTTTCCATCTGACATCATCACACTCTTGGTTGACCTCTTTTTTTGTCATTTTTCCACGCTCTTGTTTTCTTTTCATCTATCGAGGCAGGGTGAAAAGGACGGTCAAGCTGTTTCCCCCTTCCATGCAAGTCTTTCTTGACTAACAGACTATAAGAATAAAGGGAACAAAGGCAAACTCGAGCGAGAAGACACAATTTTCGAAAGAAAGACCGAACACAATCGAGCCTCTCGAGTACTCGAGAACCAGATTTTCCGCCTGCTCAACGTTGGGCGCAATTAAATGGATTTTTTTCTTACATGACCCAAGGTAACAAAGCCAAGGTTGTCCAATCCCAAAGCGGGCTGCATTAGAGGCATCACAGCTAATTCATTGCACGAAGAGGAGCTTCCTCCTGGAATGCATGCGATTTTCTTTTAGCGCAGCGGGAAGATATTTTGGGTCTAAGTAGCCCCGAAACTGGGATGCATAACAATATAGCCCCGAAATTGGACTACATCGTGAGAAGGAGCTGCTTTTTCTCGCAGTGCTCCAGAACTCGTTAAATAGATATTACATTCAGTCCAAAATTGCATGGCCACGATGTGCACGAAATTTTCCTCTCGTTTTCATTGAAGTTTTGCACTTGATAGCATCATAAGAATGTTAACACCCGCAACATAAGGTCAAAAGTACTGTGTTACAATAGGACCAAGCAATGTAAAGTTATGTCAGATACATGGAGAGTCAAAATATCTATGCTGCACATATGCGATCCTTATGGGCCCTTGCTCACAGTGCTGCCTGTAGTGCAATGCAGTGTGACTCTCAATAGCTGTTTCACTTTTTTATAGTTCATCTCCGATGCGATCGTAAATACACGTGGTGCTGTCTTCGCCTTTTGAGTTATCAATGAAACTGCAACATGGAGGATGCAGTGGACTTGAGGATGAAGCGTGCTGTTCAGGGCGAAGACCGTGGAGAAGGAGATCTGGAAGGAACTCAAGCTTCATCGTCCATCTGGAGGACAAGCAGAAGTGGCCGCAGGTGACCTCCCGCAGGTTTAAATCCTTTGGATTTTCCCCATCGAGCATTCTGGAGCAGATGTGCCAAGAAGCCTCATTCAAGTGCAGGGGCTGTTGCAGCCTTAATGCAGGCTACCTTATACCATCAGTCATCAGACCAACATGCGCTGGTGTCGTGCGCAGTCTGCAGGCTGTCGTTCAGGTTGAAGACAGCCATGTCTAATGAATTGCTTAGAGTGTATTCTTCAAGATAATTCCTACAGACAGAGTGCAACAACGCACTCTAAATTGTGCCTAACCTTAAGGTTATTTGTGTAATTGGAAACAAGAGCCACTCTGTACAGTACTGCACAAGTAAGTACGAACGTAAAGACTTGGCAAAGACGGCAGCGGCACCTCAGTCGTTGTCTGACTCGTTGGAAGTGCAGAAAAATGCAATCAATTGGGATGGGCAAAACATCTGTATAAACAAATTTGTGCTTCTGAGAAACTGAATCTGTGCAACATCAATAACTTCTGATAAGTGTCATGGCTAGATTCATTCTGGCTCAGCATATTCTTTCTCGGAAGAAGTGCTGCAAGGGCCAATTTTTTAATTATCTGAAATGATGAACTTAAAAAATTAAAAAAAACGACTTAAAGAAAGAAAGAGGCGACGGACTCATGTGACTTTCCTACTCGCTAGTATCATGTCTCTGCAGGGGAGATTTATCGTCCAATCCTGCGCGAATTTACACTCAGAGTTGGCGAGAAAGAAATATGGAGCAGAAATTTGCACACACCCTGTATTGATTCGAAGTTCGGTCCATTCCAAGGAAAAGCTCAGGTGCCGAAGAAGAGGCATAAAGTTGAAATTGGTCAACACGAAGCAGTTCTTTTTCTTTGGAGTCATTGTCGTCCGATTCAGATTGGTCGGTTGCCTCAGCGATTTTGACGGACTCGCTGAGGTGGTGCCTTGAAGAATAAGCCAATGCTGGGTAAGTGGCAAAATCTGGGGATGCCCTGAGGTCGCCAAGCAAGCCAAGAGTCCTCAACACACTCGAGGAGACGGTCAAGGCCAACTAGACAAGTCCCGAACACCTGAACTCCATCGAGTGAGTTTACATTTGCCAGTCAAATCGGAACACTTTGTTAAGTACTGAGCTTATGCAGTGAAACTTCATAGCAAGAGAGAAGAGGGGGTCAAAAAACTTAAAAAAAGCACCCTGCTTAAGTCGTGTCCCCCCCCACAGGCACTGACACTAAACCGTGGGGACTCTTGTGAATGACCAGATACAAATGCTTTCTGTGCGTCTTTTTTTCTTTATGTTATATACCCTATTTTGCGGACCATAACGAGCCATAGCAATGAACAGGACTTTTTTCATATATAACATTTATAAGGCGCACTGCAGCAAAGCACGAAGCAGAATAAAACTTCATTGAGCGCCATCGCAACAACTCTCAATGTTGTTGAGTTGAAACACAGATAATCTTTTTTATTCTATTTTCTATACATACGGCGCACCGGATGAAAAGCTGCACTCACTGCCCATTTTTGAGAATATGAGAGGACTTTAGGTGCGCCTTATAGTCCGAAAAATACGGTGCTTCAACGAATGTTTAGAGTTACGTGGCTCAGACTACCAAGCCACACTTTCCGCAAATCCTGGATGAGTGCCCTGGATTTGTAATAGAAATGATAAACCAGAGCAAGATAGCACATTTAGTGGTCTTTTTCATCAGATGTTCAAAGTCATCAATGTCTAAATCATAATTATGCCCTTTTCACAAAGTCATCTCCGATCCATTTGTTCTCTCCTTCTAAGAAAGAAGCCTTCTGCGCCTCTGAAGTCTCATTTTGCCACTGTTAAGTTATGACAACATGTCATTTGTCATCAAAATCCCACAAGACCTGATTTTTATCCAGAGGAGTAAATACCCAATGAGACAATTGAACGTCCGTTTGGAAAAGACCTCTAAATGTCTCTCCTCTGTGACAGTTGCAAGACACTAGAGGAGTTGGGTCGCAGCCCTTTTTAACGTAAGCCACTTTTGTTAGAAGTGTGATTCTTGTAGTAAGGTCGCATTGAATTCGCTGAGTATTCTCGGACTCCGGCACTCGGATTTTTCCTTTGGTACTTCTCGGGTTCAGGTACTCGGGTACTACTTACCCACCTAAGTTTTCAACCTTTAATTTTCACTCTATGTAAATTTCATTCGGCTTCAACAGTTTCTGCATTCTGCGCTGTGGAGAATGAGAGAGCGTTTTCAGCCGCCAAAATATAGTTATGAATTAATTAGTGTCATTTTCGCCTCAGCGTCAAGTCCCTGATTGCACTCGGCGTCCTCAAATGTCACTTCAAGAGAGGCCAGAAAACAAACTAAACAATATCTTTGCTAATACACCGAGCAATACTCTCTTTCTACTCGCTCCTGTGGTACTCGAAAGAAGTACTCGGGCCTACAGCTAACGTACTCGGGCCTACAGCTAAGGTACTCGGACCTACACCTAAGGTACTCGGGCCTGCAGCTAAGGTACTCGGTCCAGCAAACAAGGTACTCGGTCTCTCCTGAGCCCGTTAAATTCTGATGGTCCGTGGGCGTACTTGGATGCCTGCATCGGTGCCCGGAGGTGAATGGACCAATCGAGATAACCAGAGTGAAACTTTTTTCTGGGAACCCAACTATTATGTTGGCTTTGCTTTCTCGGTATGTACGTTCAAGAGAAAAGCCATCGTGGATTTGATGCTGCTCTGAGGCAACATCCGTTGCCTCAGAGCCACTCCCCTCAGGCTCAGGACATGTCGATCAAGGTGAAGAAGCCAAATGTTGCGTACTCATCTTTGCAAAGTACATTTTAACGTCTTATTAAATAATCCAGGCAGCGTGTGCTAAATGCTACTCTTTGGAAATGTCAGTATGGCGAAAAATTGAGGGGTCCTAGAGCAAAAGGGGACTGTGGTTAAGTTACAAAGGAAAGTCCCACCTTTCCATAGCGGTTTGAACCCGATCTGTCGCTCTATCCAGTCAAATGTCATCGACTTACACAGGTGACTGAGTGGGCATCCATTAATGGTCATTTGCGCACAAATTTTGACCTTAACTTTACCCCCTCATTTCAAAGAAATGAGTCATCTTGGAACAAAAGTCTGTACGAGTTTGGTTTAAAAGAAGATTCTTAGCTTTCCTGAGAGGGTCGAACCACATTTCCAGCTCAATCCAGTCAAAAGTTATGGTCTTATAAAGTTGACCACATTTGGAGAAAAAAAAGGTCTGCTTGATGTGAGAGAAATTGCACAATAAATAAGAGTCGAACGGTCGTCACAGAAAAGGTTGGGGTGAAAGTTGCAGTGGTCACATTTTAGTGAAACCTTGGGGCGATGCTAGAAGAGATTCATGAGCAGTGAGTTCAATCAAGAAGAGATAAAAGGTATCTGGATTTTTAGGAGAAAAATTACTAAAGAAATGACCTGTCATTTCTTACCGTCGTCTTCACCACTCTATCGTTAGACAATGAGTAGTTTCTTAAGCAAAAGTGCATAAAAGTTGGACTTTAGAGCACAGCCTAAGATTTTCATCGAGGGGTGAGCCATTTCCGTGGCCGTTACACTCAAAAGTTTTGAACAATTGAGCATTGTATTCTATGCGTGCTCCCCTGTATAAAATGAATAATGTTAAAAAAGTCACTAGTTGAAAATACCACAATGGCCTCACGGTTATAAACTATGTACGTGAAGGCAACCTCAGCTATAACGTGGCACTAGTGATGACTTCACTGTATCGATATCTAAATCCAAGATTCTTGTGTAACGAATCGATCTATTGAAGAAAGCATCCAGTACGTAAGATGTCCATCTCGAATCTTGACTATATCGAAGGATGGGAATATTTCTGCCAGAACAAAAATAAGTAAGCATCGACGTCTATATTCCGATACTGAGTCACTATTCAGCTTCTGGGCCTTTCTTCGTTCTCGTCAGTGAATGCTGACATGCTAATTATTAGACCTCACCCACATGTGTGTGTGTGTCATGTCGAGCACCTATCCCCTCGTCTGCCAGGGGAGCACCGGGGGTTCCCCCTTGCTGGGGACCCCCACGAGCAGTTTGCTGGAGGAAAAAAAAATCTGCTGAGGGAAGCCAGGAAAGCTCAGACCTCCTTTTCCTCCTCCTGGGAAGCAACGTTTGATGCAAATTGGTCCAGTGGTCTCGGAGGAGATGCGATCTGAACCGAGTCAGACAGGTTGGAGACCTTTATTTATAAGATGCACTGGCAGAAGGAAGTACAGGTTGAGGGGGGAAAAGCTGTGTATCTAACCTTGAAGAGTACTGAACACAGTACACAAACAGAGGAAGTCTTTGAAAGAAGAAGAGAAAAAGGAAACCGTGATATGCTGAAAGAAAACTCCAGTTTGAGTGCTCACTTATGTGCGACAAAGAAGAGAAGAAAAAAAAGAGCTGCACACGGTCCTCTGTGCACGGACGAGGTCAACGATAAAGGAATAAAAAGGATAAAGATAAGGTGGATCAATTGCTTGGAAGTGGATGCGAATGACGCGCGCGCCATGAAAAGTGCAACGGACGAGGAGTTGCTGCAGTTACAAGGGCGTCGGGGGTGGCGCAATTACTCATGAGCAGCCTGGACCCGCCGAACAAGGGGATCAAGTCCGACTGAGCAACGTGGGCGCGGACGCCCAGTGACATCATCAGCGCTTATCGGACAAATGCAGACACGTGGGCGGGAGAGATATATAAAGTTAGCATGTAAGTCACGTTAACTTTAATCGAGAGACCTGAGGGTTGTTTTCAGGGGGAAAGAAGCACTTTGGCGCAGAGTCAAAAATGCAGTAGTATGCGTGGAGAAATACCGTGATTGAAGCCTAATACGGCGACCTAAAAATGTCGAACAACGAATATTTGTGAGTAGAAGACGCATCTCATCCATCTTCGGACATAAAAGTATGTGGAAAAGGTGCGAAGATAAGGTATATTTAAGGCATTTGAGTAATGCATTGCAGGAATGCACCGCATTTTTGTGATGCATATCTTTTCTTGAAGGGATATTAACGTATGATCTTTAGGAAGCAATGCCGCTACTATGACTTTTTCTCCTTGTAAACTAGAACGGGTGATGACAAACTTTGGGAGGGTAAACTTCAGGGTGAGGAACTTGCTTGGAAGACCTGGAGGCCCTAAGGCAGAATACGATATTTGTCTTCTCAGCTGCTCACAGAGCATCCCTACGTTGACGAGCGTCACACATCAGTGGCTCTAATAATAATAATAATAATAATAATACCACAACAAACCTTCAGAAAAGTAACGCATTGCAGCCGTGACGTCATTAGAATGCAACGACTTCACACCTCATTGAAAGTACACCAAAGTAACTTGCAAGACTGTGTATTTAAAGAAATTTGCAATGCCCTCTATTTGGATAGACTATAGTTTGCAGCGTGATATACTCGGTGCAAGACCCTCTTTTAATCCATTCTCGTCAGATATTCCAGTGTAGTTCATAGCTACTCTGCCAGGGTGTAATCTATAGTACGGTCGTTAGCACGAGGTGAGAGTGCAGGTCCGTTGCACCCTTGGTGAAGCTCACGTGCAGCGACTTATCCGTCACCAACAACCGTCAAAGAGTCCATCGTCACCCTGTTGAGGCTGGCCGCAAGCACAAGGATGTGACCTGGCCCATGAGGGTGAGCCAAAAGGACATGAGGCTGTCACCAAAAAGACCAACGTGCAAGGGTGCTTGGTCATCAGAGACGTGCACCAGGGACATTAATCTTTGAGCTAAAGAACTAAAAGCTAAAGGGGTAACTTGACCAGGGAATGTGCCCAGATCCCCTGTTGTGGAAGAGTTGTCACCTCCCAGTGCCGGTCTAAATTCAGCCAATAGTTTTAGCGCCATACTTTCTGGCGCAGAACAAGGGGTGCGTAAGGCTAGATTTAAAACCCTCTGTAGATGTTGTGTCTATCCCCAAGAGTTGGACTAGTGCAACCCTCTGAGATACAACGGATGCAAAAAAAAATCTGAGTGTGAGTAAACAGAGCCGTAGGCAAGCTCCCATGTGTGAGAACATGACAGTTTTTGCCATGTCCTCTCGTAGCTGTTGACGGACTCATATAAATATGAAAAGAAAAAGCTTCTCACCTGATATCTGTCTATGGCAGTCATGATCAGCACGTATGAGCTCAGGTACGGCCCCACCATCTGCATGTACTTGACGGCCCTGCACATGAGATCGCCCTCTAAGAAGAACTCCGGCAAGGTGATCGTCCACAACACCTCAGGCAGCAGAGTGAAGAAAGCTGTGAGCAGATCGGCCAAGGACAAGTGTAGGATGAAGTAGTACATGCGAGAAATCTTGACTTGACGAAGGAAGATGGCCTAGAACCAAACACACGTGAAGACGTACCTGATTGTTAAACGGTTCGGAAAGACCGACCTACTTCTAAGCCACGTAACGCCTGAATGTAATGCTGGAAAATCGATCGTGACCTCTAAAGTTGTGACTGACAAGAAGCAAAGGTCAAGGAGCAGGACATGACCTTAAAGTCTCACTTCAGTGGCGGACTCAAGGCAGTCATCAAGGCCATTTTAAACTTTGAAGCCACAGCCCCTCAAAAGGTTTTACGGACCGAGCAAGTGGAATTCTTTTCAAAATTGTGTACGTAACTTCAGTAGAATCTACACCTGGTTAATCGTCTCTCCGAACAATTTGACAACAGCGCATTATGAAGTTTTCCTTGTAGTTATGCAAAGTTTAAAAAAGACCCCACATTAACGCTATTATGTCTTTTGCTACTTGAATTTAAAATGTGAAGTCTGATGATACCAACTACATATTTTGTGTCATTTCTCCAGTACACAGAGCAACAGAGCAACAGAGGCTTGGGCAAACTCAGGAATCTTTTTCGTAAATTGACCAAGACTTGATCACATTTCTGTGCGATTTATGACTGACAACACTGGTGTAGCACTAGATGTGTTCCTCTTAATGCATGGTATCTTTGTTATTGATCACTTTTGGAGTATTAGATAACATTCTCGTCTATCACCCACTTTTCACATTATTGACACTAATTGTGACGCACCCTGTACAGTAAAGACAAAGAGAGAGATTGAGATGATCCCTCATTTTTTCGGAGGCAATTGCTGCTAATGGGGAGGCCTAACTACGGACTATACACATGTACACCTTGTTAGTTTTTTTGGTAGGTAAGGAAACGAGACCAAGGTCATTGCGCTTTTCCATGAGTGGCGGATTTTTGGCTCACCAGAATAACTGCGACGTTCCCAAAGATGGTGCATACGATGATGGAGGAGAGCACGTAGATCTTGGTGGTGTTTAACTCGTCGGGGGCGTTGCAACTTGACGCGTTTGTCAAGTTGTGTCTGGCGCCCTCCTCGTCGGTCACCACTCCAAACTCTTCCGGGGTGAGCAGGTCGTCCAAGCCCTCGCTGACCCTCACGACCTCGGACGACGTCATGACGAGCTTCGATGGAGGACACGCTGGCTTTTTTTTTTCTATCGGCCGATTTATCTATCTATCCCTGGGTCCTTTTTACCACTCTAGTTCGCTTTGCTGCAGTCTTTTAGCGTGAGCATGTAAAGGTTCATTACATAGGTTGCACGTACATGTGTGCACCGGGCTTTCTTCTCCTCTTGGCAGCTTTCCTTAATTGAAACTCTACTTTCTTCAACAAACTTGCCATAACTTATCGCGCACCCCCATTATGATGGCTCCGCACTCGAGAATCACACAGACTTTGATTAAGATGGGCGCATCGACGAAGCGACCAAAAACAAGTTTTTCTTGTCGGGAGAAACTTTTGGTCACATGATTTTTCTTTTTTTCTCTCTCTCTTTGCTTATGGGCGCTATGGCGAAGAGAGAAAATTGTATTTCGCCTTAACTTGCTCCTTAGCGATTGTGAGTGTGTGCGTTCGTACAACACTACGGTCCTTCTAATCTGTGGGGCTTCCAAACACTTATGTCCTATTTGCGGCACTCACGATGACACTCACCTCCCAGGCAACAAACATGTCCAATTGAATCTGTTTATGACCCTTTACGGGAGTGTCTGTTGCACATCTATTGCTGCATTTGCACTTCAAGGGGTCACGACACCCATATTGTCCACGGTCCTTTACCCGGCACCGTGAAAGATAAAGTCCAAAGAACTCGCTGTTTGGACCTGAAAGAGAAGATCAGAGGTAAGGGCTATCATTTTCAACATGAAAAGAAATGTTATGGCTGTGAGGGTCCCAAAAAGGGCTGCCATTCACACTCACAGACGCTCGCACACTTTGACAAACAACGCCATCAATCAGAAAGCAAGCAGTCAAAAGAAAGGTGTTCTGTGAATTGTGGCGGGTGAGATAGAACGATGCGGAATTCGCTGTTGAGCCAGGACATTGGCAAGTTGATTGCGCTGAAACTAAACTGACGTCACAAAGCCGGGGTGCTCCCCGGGTGCGAGCGTGGCCTTCATCTTTTTGCTCAAGCTGCTTCGTGACCGTGCAGTCTTTTTTATGCTCCGTGTAATGTGGCCACACTGCAATATCATGTAATGTGAATACATGACCATGTAAATTGGTGTCGTACAATAAGGAAAATGGGCCTTTGGACCGAGCAATTGAGGATGAGGTCGGCGGGTGAGAGAAGAGAAAAAGAGACAATCACTTCCAAATAGAAAGCTTCGTCTTTGTGGCCTGTCTGATCGATCCATCCTTTGCCAAGCACCCACCCAGACCAATTCTCTTATGGATGAGCTCTGACTGAGCAGAAACCAAGGGTGGAGAGAAAGGACTCAAGTGTATGCTTCCATATAAACAGCGCAGTGTGTGCCCGTGCACGTGGTTGGCTTGTAGATGAGGATTATCACTCCCCAGAAAGTCTTACGGGATCAAAGCACACATTCTCGCTAAAGCGGGCTGTAAAAGACGAAAGCGGTTCCGATAACAGTTGCCCCAGAAGCATCTATAATCTGTTGTTGCCATGGACGTCTGATAGAAAAGAAACAGCACATGTACGGTACCCGCGAACAGAAGTTGTGAGAACGGTGTCAAACCTGAGAGTTACAAAAGACAAGCAACACTTGAGCAACCTTCTGTCACGACTGACAATGATGAGACAGGAAACCGACATTTCAATACCGTCAACCACCGTTATTAGAAGCGTCGATAATAACATAGATGACTAGATGTACGTACAGGGTGGCGCCAAAGCAAGCCACCTGCGTGCTCTACATACCCGGAGCGGAACTCTAAGCGCAGGGCGCACTGCAGGGTGATGCAGCTCTTCAAAATGAAGAGATCCCAAATTTGTATTAAAAAAAGGAAATTTGGAAGACCAGACCAAAATCTTTGAACTCCTTAAGTTGAAAGCCTCAGGTCACGCGCTCAAACTGATGGCTGAAGGCAGACCCGAAGGCAGGTGTGGCGGCGACCTTCTTGCAATTCAAACAATGGTGCATTCAAGCAAACAGGGTCTAGTACAGAAGTAAAACGACCTTGGTCCGACTTTCAAAATTTGGCTGACAAACACAAATTTTGAATCTCCAGTTTCCAAAGAGCAGCGTCGCACTGGTGTGCGTCGTACGCACAGGCTGAGCCATGAGCCTCTCTAGCTACCTTTGGTCCTCCCTGTATATTTACACTGAAAAAAATCGAAGGGCGAACCTTTCGGATATTATTGGGTCTGTCCTGACTGCGTTTTCCATCTCCCAACTTTCCACCGCACCCTTGAGGAAGACAGAGGAGACCTCGACCTTTTAAGTTGGTTGATGCACATCTGATGATGAGACTGCACAGTCGCGGACAAAAGTGCATAGCCAGAGACTGTCAATATTGGCTCTTCTTTTTCCCGAGAGACCAGAAGTCATTATGCCCCTTGGTCATGTTGCGAAGCAAACATCCCTCCACATACCTGCCTCGTGTCAACGTTCGCAGTCATCGTGACAGCGTAGGAGAGACCTCCTTCGAATCGATGAATACACGTGCATCCAGTGGACGAACATAACAGTACAGTACGTGGGATGCACGCGCAGCAACTGGAAGGCGGACGCGCTCTGAACGGATTTCGCCGCCAGGAACGTGACAATTTTGCAAGTCTGTATTTGCATAGTGATGTACGCAGCCGGGCCAGAAGTCCAGTTACGTCTATACTTACGCGCGTTCAACATTCGGTACAGTGTTTTCTGGAATCTTCATGAGCGACAGGTCAAATCAGAGACTCTGGCAAAGGATGACTGTTGTGTTCACTTCTGGTGTAACCGTACGTACGTTGTACCGCAACTCCGTGCACTGCTAGACCAACTTCTGCACGTTGAGTGTGTCTGGCAAGCTTGCACAAGTGACTCTTCTCTATTTCATCCGCAGGTGCCTCTCGACACTGAACGTACGTTACACACTATCTTTCTCTCCTCGTCTACGATACTTTTCTCTCCAGAATACCGCTCATTTTTTTGTCATTCGTCATTTAAAGGTCGCAGAAATTTGGATTCCGTCACACACTGCTTATACCGTCACAATCAAATTCAGTGGATTTGACTCAGCGAGGTCAGTACGGAGACATAACAAGTCACAGACAAAATCAAATACTCACCAATTTGCTATTTTTTTCCGAAAAAAGAAAGGAGAGAAGCAAAACCTACACCTCTCCGAAGAACGTCCGGCTTTGCAGTGTATAGAGCTTGACCATGTCATCTGTTGTTGTTCCAGCCCCTATATTTACCTACACCTGTGCAAGGACGGACCATATTACACTGTTTCATGAACATCAACTCATGTAAAGTCACTTCACCGCATGCAGCTACTAACAGAACTATCCAGACGGTCGGATATAAGCAGTTGTTTCAGGTACAACTCACAGAGTGCTCGCAAAGAAGTAAGAAATTCTTCCTTGCTCAGTTCGGAAGCTCGTAGTAAAAGTTCACATGTATTTCTTACAGTGTTAAAAAAGTGACGGCAACAAGCCAGTCGGTCGGACAAAATCAGACAATTGACGAGATCGGCTATAAGAACCACTCAAATGACCAGAAGTCCAGCAAACTAATCAGGATGGCCCTACAGTAAAGCTGGAAATTATTGGGCACCACTCGCGTAATTCTGGATTTCTGACGAAATTGATTCGGGCACAGAAAAGGATAATAGGACGGACATATTAAACCAACTTGGTAGCCGACCCTACCAAAGTTAACTCAATCCACTAGACAAGTCAACCCCTTGGTCTCCATACGGGCGTCGGGGTCCAAGGGTCTCTTCCTATGAGTGTTGGAGATCCCTCAGCTTGTATTTTCTTTTCTGACTTTTCTTTTTCATCACCACCATTTGAAAACAGGGTTGAGCAGTAAACCCCTTAAACATGTTTCATGGCGGGAAATACAAATTTAGCTTCGCCTTCGGCCCTGTACCATTGACTTTAACGGGGTTGCCACGCTATACATAAAGAGCTGTAAGGTTATCGTAGAGAGCTCGAACCGCTCTTCAATAAGAGCCAAACAATGCATACGAGTAGAAAAGAAGGAGCCAGATTTGTCAATGATGTAGAAAAGAGTCTCTTTGACAGGTATGAGCCAAATAGCCAATAAACTGAACAAAGTCCTGAGACAAGCTGTTGAGAAAAGCCAAGCTTCTGAAGTCTGGCTTCCGAAAGATCCTTCGGGCAATGCTGAATGTACTTGTGCAGAAGTAGAAGGATTCAAGCTAGCCCATCTGATGTAGTATGTCGGCATTACCGGCATTACCGGCATTACCGGCCAAGCTGAGCAGATGCTCAGCTCGTCTGATGCAGTCGCACCCCTATTTTTATTTCGTCTCCCATTTCTTTGTCCCTTGGCTTAGGAGAACAGGCAGCCGAGCGAACCTTCTAGTACCGGTATCTAGACTAGAAGTGCATCATGAACATGGAGTTTCATGAAAGCCAAAGGGTGAGTGGCCAAGTCATGACGACATTCAAAGGCCATGAGTGGTATCTTAGGAGAAACGACAGGATTGGAGAGGGTATAACAGTGTGGTACCGCAGACAGAATGAGTCAGTCAGTGACTGCTCAGTCATGTATCGGTGGTGACTCCACTGCCATGACGGCGACCCCGTGAAGGTTGCTGCCGAACACCCGCTGCCGTAGGTCAAGCAGGCCGCCAAATGTGGTCACACAGCGAGGGTACGGGTAGGCCAGGGGACGCGTGACTTGCCGAAAACAGTCGTGCCACAGTCCAGCCACTACTTGTAACCCGACCTCAAGTGCTTCGGGGCTGAAATTGCTCAAGCAATGCTGGAACAATGCGGAAAACGGCCTACCTGGTTGGAGCCATCGATCGTGCATCCACTCCACAATTGAGCCCCAGGTGTTAGAAGGGAAACCTGAGCATTGTTGACCTCTTCCATTTACTCTCACCAAGGGTCACAGAGAGACTGAACGTCTCTTCCCTGTCAGGTTTCAAAACGAAGTACTCAGGGTACATCAAGCGACCACAACAGCCTCTTTTCATTCGAACATGAAAATAGCTGTCCAATACGCGCTCTCTCACTAGTCGAACAAACTTCCATATCTGATCACGCACGAAGGCTGACATTGGGTTGGATTGACCTGGATTTGGTGTGGAACAATGGAATCTTTGGACGGACGTTGTTAATGAGTTGGGTTGACCTGGGCTGATTTGATCGCTGAGGTGATTTGATCGCCCATCGCACACAGCTCGGGCAGCTGTGAAAGTCAACGAAGCTCTCCAGTGGTGCGCACCTTGTAGGAGACACAAACAGAGCGCTGAACTGTTACGTTGTAGTCAGCGTGTTCAGAAGGCGCAAGCACTCCAACGAATGTCTGGGTTGGATCAAAACAGTCTTCAATCGTCAAGGATCGCTGTGAAATGACGGTTATTTGTAACTGTCTTTTTTCCAAAATCAAAAATCCAACTCTTTTGGCTCAATGTGTATGCAGACAGACGAGAGAAATGCCCTGGTCAAACTACATTAGCCAAGACCATGGGTGACGCGAACAAGCACAACTACATGCTTGAGGCAAAGTCACAGATCACGGTATTAGGGACAAGGTAGCCATCCTCGTTGGATTACTTGAAGAGGTCAGTACCTCGAAGAGCCCTTGTATTAATTGGTCTTGCAGACATCATGGTGGTCCAGTAAGCAACGACGACTCCTTGGTTTGAGCATCATGGCTGAGACAAAGGAGGGCTGTAGTTAAGTAACAAGGCAACTACGATAAAAAAACCCTCGAGGTTGGTCGAAGGGATTTGGGGAAGGGACCAAGTCATTTGAATTGGTTGATTCAAGACTAAACCGAGTTGCGGTACTGCCAAGCCAAGCGCAGGCCAGATCATTGCTTAGGACAACGACGAAGTAACAGTCTTTGCTACGTCTGCCAAATGCCGGAGGAAATTTGCGCTACTCTCTGTGAAATCCCCGGAGCCTTTGTGAACCTACTTCGGTGAGATGGGACGCGTGTGTGTGCATGTATAAGATATGCGTTCATGGTTGGAAGTTATTTTATTTATGCACCACTTATAATGCAGAACACCACAGAAGTGTGAAAGCTTTTGTCCGGGGTTTAGGAGATGTAAGAGCCGAGCCATTGTGAGGACAAACTGACTTTCCAAAACGAAGTTTTGCCTTTGCAGATGAATACCGTTAAAGTCAACTTTGTCATTCTTGTTGGGTCATTACTGTTGGGGAAGGGAAAGGAGTTCAACTTCTGAATAACATTGAAATTGAAGGAGATCATTACTTTGAGCCTTTTGCAAATGAAGTGTAAGAAAGTCTTGAAAGCCATCCTGGATGTGAGCTCTTTTTTAACTTTTGAGGGGAGAGTAACTCACATTGGACCGCCATCATCACAAGAAATTCAAGGTTGCCACCGCCACCTACACCTAGTCCTGCTTAAGTCAACTTAACCCATCTTCTCTTTCCATATCCTAAATCCCCGCAACACTGATTAGTGTTGTGGTGGCGGTCGGTCCCCGGTAGATAAGTTACCTAAGCCGATTTTAAATGTGCTGAGTCTATCAACATCAGACCTTGATGGTGAAAAAGGACCCGAAAGTACCGGTTACGTCAGAACATTTTCAAAGATGCATCAGTCAACTGACAGAAATGCTACCTTCAAAGAGATTAAGCCTAAAAAGAATGGTGTGAAACCACCATGAAGTGACGACTTTGTTACTTATGTAAATATGCGTCTTTCTAACGTCAAAATGAAGGTTTCTCTTTCGCCAGCTTTAACTGCACCTTTTTTCCACCATATTTAGTGAGCACATGCGCCCCCCCCCTCCGTCTTATTTGCATAACTTTGGCAGTCCTAAAGAACTTTGCAGACGATGAAGTGTGTGTATGTGCGTGCGAGCGTGCGCGCGCGAGCGTGTGTGTCTGTGGAGCCACCAGCAACTGCTTGCTTCACTGCTATTTTCCAATTTCCTTAAGGCCTCCTCAAAAGAAAAACAGCAACTCCGACGTTCTAGATCAAAAAGAACCCTGAAGTCCTCAAGGGGGAGGGTTCCAGGGTGACGAAGCCTTGCAGACAGCCTTGCAACTTCAGCCTTCGATACTTCTCCTGATCTCCCGAGTGCAGTAATGCACCACACGCACACACGCGCGCGCGCACACAGAGGAGCACGGACACAACGAGCAAAGCGACGAAGGAATCTGTGGAAAGAGAAGTCACTCAATTTCTAATGATGTTTTGTCCCCCCTCCCCCCAAGGGATAAATATAACATCGTCCTCCCCAGAGAGCGCGAGAGCGAGAGAGAAATGTAGGCATTCTCAGCTGAATAGGCCTCAGTTTTGATCACATGAAGGCCTACACGTTACATGTTCCACTGCACTGTCTAAGACTTGAAGGCTTGTGACGTGTACGAGTACGGACGAAGAAGAACCCTCTCCCAACTTGCTCGTTCGTTCACATTGGATCCGGTGCTAGAAGTAAAATGACATGGCAATGGAAAGTTCTTTCAAAGCCGTCATTCAGGTGACAAATGACAAACCGGCTTCTCACTTTCTGCCTTTGAAATGGAATGGGAAACCATAATATTTCGTCGTGAAAACCCACTTGGCATCTCTCGTGGGTGTGATAAGTCGATCAAAGTCAATTGTGCATTGTCTGGCACTCCCTCGTTCTTCACCAGAACAACGTCGCCTTCTTCTGTGTGTGCGTGACTCCGCGGGACCGCCACGCTCACGTTCTGGCAGGCGAACACGCTGGCTGGGTCGAGGTTCTTGTTTCTGTGAGTGTCGACCAACCAACCAAACTGGAACTGACTTTCACCCGAGTCGTTCCATCCCAAGCCTGGCTGACAAATGACCTCTTGGCGAAGCTGTCGTCCCATCTTGTTCCGGGTTGTCCGTACAATGTTGCTCTCTCCCATGCCGAGCAAGGCTTGGGACTGGTCAAGACCGGGGTAGAAGGTCAGCACCGAGACGAATTTATGAGCCTCAGTACTTAATCTCGTGCCAGGAAAGTACTAGGAAAGTAACTTTCCCGGCCAGCACAGACAAAACATGCAGAAAGTGCAGTTGCTGCTCTTACCTTTGGGTCTGGAGCCGAGTTCACGCGTCGGATGCGGTGCTCGCATTCTAACAGGTCGAGCAGAAAGCGTCACCACTTTATACGGGAGGGGGCGAAGAGAGAGGTGGGAGCAACTCTTAACAGAGAACCACTTTTCTGCGTCCTTTTCTTTTTCTGACCGAGTCTGTAGCACGGGAGCGACTTCTACGCGAACTCGTCCGTCGCCTTCTCTTTCAGACTGGTGGACCCAATCGCTCCCTCGCTCTCCTCAGGCGCTTCACGCGTGGGATGGAAAGAAGGGGTGGGAGGAAAGTCGCTGTCGCTCAAGTACCTCGCGGAGGTGGACACGGAGAGAGAGAGGTTCTCTAGGCATGCTGATAAGTGCACAGGTGATGGCAATCTGGGAAACTTTGGCCCAACTGGCGGATGGGGAAGATAAAGGCAGGTTGGTCCAAGTCTCAAGGTCTTCTTGAACGCTGACAAGAGGGTTGTGACATTCACAGCTTCGGTTGTAGTGGTTCAAGTAGGAATAGTAACCAGAGTAGAGTGGCAGTGATAAACGTGATCCCCGGGCAAAAGAGATTTTTTACAGGAAATGGAAATTTCAAGAGTGTCTTGGTTAACCGGGATGACATTTTCATGAGACTCAGATTAATGGGACACATAATTCAAGTGCAAAAAGAGTTAGTTATTTTTCTCCACAAGAGCGGTGGAACTTTCTGCTGATTTGAAAAAAATCTCGTTGGCAAACCGTGGTCAAAATAAAATGGTGGCAATCAATGGTGGAAAAATCTGCACCGGATTGTCAACAGGAAGGAAAAGGGCATTGGCAGCAGACCCCAAAGTTCAAAAACAGGTGTTGCCGATTTACCGAAAAATGTTTTTTTCAATACTCTTTTTGTGCTCGAAAATCGAATCCTTATCCGATACCTTCGGACATGTTAAGAACAAAAACGAAGGAGCTTAATCACATTGCAAATCTGTGGCCAACGTGCTTGCTTGCCTACTCCAGTTGCTCAAAACAGCTGCTTGTTTCCAGCCCATTTGGAAATCTTTACAAAGTAGTCACAGCTTTTTGTAGCAGCTTTGGGCCAGCAGTTTTGTTGCGTCAAGCTGTGCGCTACAACAAGGGGAGAATCATTTCTGAGGCCTCAACCATCAGGCCTCAGATGGGCCGTGACTGGTGAGGGACAGCTGGAGGAGTGACAAAAACATGGGAGAGGTGCCAGGGCTACAAGAAGATGGACAGCAGATACCAGGGCTAGCAGAAAAGGTGGCATCTCATCAGCCCCGTGAGGGAAACCCCTCCCAATTCAGTGTATTCCCACACTAAATGTCTGAAGTTTTCGAGAACACTGGTCCCAGAAGGCTGTCAAAGCAGTCAAATTGCAAAGATTTCAAGTTTGAAACTGATTTTTTCAGTTTTTTCAAACTGCAGCAGAAATTTCAAACCTCCGACAAGAAGGAGTGACTTGCAACGTTATCTGATGAACTTAATGCAACAAAAAGTGAGTACCGGGCCTTTCTGCTACCTTACGCGGTTTTCTATTTTACCGAAGCTGCATACAGCATGTTACAAGAGTTCCGCCACCATCGAGGCCGTCAATTTCTTGGCGTAGACATGGCCGATCAAACCAGGAGTGGCACTATAAGATTTGCTCTTTCCGCAAGTTTCACTTACATCCTCCCCATTACTCCTGATGACTAGACGGAAACAACAAAACATCAAAGACATTTGCTTAAAAGGAACACATTGTCCAAAATGTACTTACTTTCTGCCTTTTCTTTTGTACCTTCTGTCCTCTCTTTGATGTGACTTTTAATGTTTTAAATTAGTATGAACACCAATGCTACCTTTGCCGGCACCAATGGTGGCGAACACGTTTTACTGACACTTTAGCTCTAGGACGACCCATATTTTTTTTTACAATTATACATTTCAAGTTACAGTCTCCAGCTATGGCTATAAAGGCTACTGAGTGTCCAATATAAATGGGCTGGTCCGGAAATTCAAATTTTGAGCAGTGCTTGTGGACTAATTAAGATTTGGTGATTTTTCCCAAAAAAGTAGTGGTATTTTGCCCCCACTTCCACTTGAAATCTTTCAAAACAATCAACGATTGACCATGTACGACAAAATAGAATCAGGTCAAATAGGTCTCAGTCCTCGGAGACATCCATCTCCCAGAAGCAGAGATTGCAAAAATTGCCAATGCTGGAATTCGTACCATGCAGCATGTTGCCACAGCCAAGAGGGTCAGTGGCAGGCTCAACAGGGAGCCAGGGACTTGTACAACCTGCACAAAGACCAATGACCAGCCCATCAAGGATATCATGGCCAGAACCATTGCTGACCCAAAGACCTCCATCAGGCAGCATGCTGGTGAACTCTCCCAAAATATCTGCTGGATGGTCAACCATGAGGGGAGGTACAAGGTTTTTGTGTGGCAAAACAACCAGCTCATTTCCAAGCCCACAAAGGAGCAGAGAGACAGGGCAAAGAAACTCCTGCCACAACTCAAATAGAAGCCAGCATCCACCGTGAAGATTTTTCCTGATCTTCACGATGGACCAGTTCCATAAACGGTGGAATGGCCCTTGACCATATTGACGTCGGCGTCAAATCATATACAGCAAGTGATGGTGCTTCGTGTCCTCACCAATGATGGCAATCAAATGCCCTCGTCTTCTTCAAAAAGGATGAGAAATGCATCCAGAGGTTGTACTATTGGATCCAAAGGTACCATGCCTTGCCGTGGTTGAGGGATAACCGTATGGAGGGCAATTATGTCTTCCATTAGGATGAGGTGCACACAGCTGCCAAAGTTCAAAATTTTCTCACCGCCAACTTTGCCAATTTCTGAGCCAAGGACCTCTGGCCTTCATCCTCGCCAGACCTCAACCCAATTTAATATTTCCGGTGGGGCAATCTGGACAGAAAGGTCCAGGCCATCTCCTTGCCAATCTGGACTCCCTCCAAGTGCCCTGTGGGCAACATCATCAGTCCTCTCGAGGCCGTCATCGATGCTCAAAAATTGAACATTTAGTCCACTTGCATATTCAAAGATTTTCGTAAAGAATGAATTGATATATCAAAAAATAATATACTATATAGCTGTGACCACGCAGACACGTAGTTCATTGGGTTTCATAGAGGGGTGAACCATTTCTGTAGCTCAGTGCAGTCAATTTTATGGCTGAAAAAAAGGAATGAATACGATACTTAGCCCATTATGCATGTTCCACTTCTAGTGAAATTGCGTCTGCTGCTGTCCTGCTCTCTTAGCCCTGCTGTCATGGTTAGGTTACGCAGTTAGTAGAGCAGTCAATGCTAGTCAAATCAGCTGATGGGATCTATGAATTTCTTCCGCATGCGTGCAGATGCAAATGCCTGAACATATACTCTGAGTGTTTCAGGATACTTAGGACGTTTTTTACTTGGACCAGAGCAATATCGAGTGTTGGAAGAGGTAGAGAAACCCTCTTTTTACAATCATAAAGTGTTTTTATCACACATTTCATTTCTCGAATATGCGTGGGTCCACTTGGGTCCACACGTGGTAGCTTAGTGGATCCATGTGTGTTGAGTTTGCCGGCCAGAACTCTCTGGGCCAGAATCCACTCGACCCCAGCATGTCCTCTAAAAACTTATGGGTCCCTTGGGAGGTGCAGCAGGAAGTCCCATCCTCCTGAAACACCCAGTTGCTCCCCCCTGCAGTGCAGGTGCAGGGCGGGGGAGACCTTCTCAGTCAACATCAAGAGAAGTTTGGCCCCATCCAAGGCTTCATTGATCCAAATGAGGGGAAACATCCAATCATCACAGCTTTTAAGGCCAAAAGACTTTGCCTTGGCAGGAAAGTTTGACCTTGGAGTAAATTGAATTGAGGCTTCAACGTCCTTGGGTGTTTTTGCAATGTAACGACCATAGGGGCAGTTGAGAATCTTGTCCACGGTGCAATTTTTCCGATCTGACAAAATGACAACTTTATGGACAAATGTAGTATGTAAAGTGCACTACTTGGTGTTGTTCCCTATGGATTTCTGGGCCCTCCCCAGGCTCATCTAAACCCTGACATTTCATCTCCAGTCAATTCATACCAGGCAAATTTGTACACAAACATCAACCCTTCATGTTTCAGCTGACGCAAACTGTTTTGTTGCACAACAAGCTCATAAAGAATTTGCAGCAACCTACCTCTTGTGATCCCCACCAAGTATTCTCTGAACAACCGTGTTAGTGACCTGAACTATGTGCATGATTAGTGTAGATCAAAAGAATATGGAAGGCACTAAGACCTACTGGAAGTGTGAACAGACACTGGCATGCAGGGCCTACGCACACACTTCGACAAGACCCAGTTCACCGGATTACACCCCTGTCTGGCAACCACACCCATTCAGTTACCACAGCCAGGGCAACTGCAAGAAAGACACAAATGGAAATAAGTAATCTATTTAAATTAGAAGCAGCCCTCTCAAGCCAGGAGTCTTCCTGTTCACTGATTGCCATGCCATGATCATTTATGACTGTGAAAAGGCTGATCTGCCAGCACCAGGCAACCCTGAATTAAGACATTCCATATTGGTGCCAAACTAAGGAGAGCACTTCCTTTGACCCTTGGAGTGGTGATTAATATGATGGTCCTCATTGCTATAAGACCCTCATACCTGGATAATTCCCCTGCAATATGATTCTGGGACTGATGATAAAAAAAGAATTCTGCTTTTTGCAACTGACAGTGGCTTGGATGACTTGATTGCTGTTGAGGTTTGGGCGCTAAAAGTTTGCTTAAAAGTGTACTTCCAATTGAACACAGTACATTTGCAGGTTGGGAACTACACCATACCAAGAGTTTTCATTTTACTGCCAAACAAGCAACACAAGACATTCACTCTAGTCAACAACTTCTTGAAGGATGTCTGTCCAGAATTGAACCAAAGGTCAGACTTTTAGAGGGCTAGCAGAAACAGCTTTGCAGCTGCCTTCCCTGTTGAAAAGTGAAAATCTGCCTTTTTTCAGTGGGGTCAGAACCATGCACTGGAGAGCGATTGAGTTTGTACTTACCATGAGACACCATCAACACAATGACATAAGTGTAGACTTCAGTACTTCACAGTGCTGCCTTTCCTACCTCTCCATGATGTCACAACAAGATTTGAAGAATTGGTTGATGTCATTCCTCAGGAAATGGTCTCGTACTTTGAAACCTGATTCATCAGAAGTGTCAGAGGACGAGACCAAAACAGATGTCGCCTCACTCCACTGTTTCCTACTGACATGTTGAATGCAGATGAGTGCATACAGCAGGAAATCATAAAGGCTAACAATGCCCTTGAGGGCTTCCACAACTCCACAACAGAGCAGTGTGACGAATGCCCACCCAAACACCTGAAAACTGATCTCTGTAAGAAACACCTGCACAGAGTTCTTCTCTGTTCAAGGTACAAGGATGTGCAAAGAGTACTTCACATGCTAGTGGACAGATATGGCAGCCAGGACAAGTCAAGTGTTTCTCTGCAGTGTTGCTTTTAATTAGCATGAGATACAATCAGTATTCTGCTCACGGCCTTCCTTATTTCTCAGCTGAAATAACATTTAGTATGAGTGAATTCAATATGGTTTAGCTAGACATGAACTGACTCGGTACAAATCCTCCTGGGTACAAATTGCCACCTATAAGTTCACTAGGCACGAGTTGACTGTCAACCAATCATCTTAGCACCCACTCTGATGGTGCCCAGGAAAAGAATGTCTAAGAATATCTATCTGCTAAAAAGCATAATTTCTTAGTGTGCTTTCAGTTCTGAAGTTTGAACATTAAAAAGTTTTATATTGGCATCATTTGAAACTGATTTGCAAAGAGAGACACACACGAACATTCTGGAGTTTTACGCAAGATACCCCAGCCATATGTCTCAAGATGAGACCAACGTCAGAACGCAGTTACTTGTTGATAGTCTGATGGCTCTTGGGAACTGTGAATAAATAATGAAATTAAGACTGAGTTTGATTTATTGAGCTGATAAAAAGGTGTCTACAAAATTCATCCATTACTTTTGCTGTCCCATCTCTATACTTTTTTTAGCCCATTTCTAATGTAGTCAAGAAGCTAAGGAATATGATTGCCACGAGAAATGTAGCGTGGTGTTGCCACATTGCTTCACTGTCTAAATTTTCTCCTTGAAAAAGTCCCACCCCAATTTAAGCAGACAATAAATATTTTGAGTCTATCGAATGGGAAAACTCGAAACTCAAACTTTCTCCTACTCCCAGCATTCCTCATCCCTTATCTGACACCTTGTAGAAAAACGAATATATTTACTACGACGCACTTGCTCATATAGAGTCACTTTAGTCAGACTCCAAAGTATTGATGAGGTCACGAGATTTCCACATTTTTATCAATAACTTCTGAACCAGAAACCATATTTTGAACGTACGAATGATTAAAGAGCTAAAAAATATATCTTTCCTTCACTGACTTATTCTGAAGATTCATCAATCATATTTCCGCCATGAGTCACGGGCTCAAAGACGCAAAAATGCAGTTCAAATGTACTCGCAATTCTCTCGAGAGACCGCTTGGGCAAGAGTACTGACTTAGTAGTCAACGTTCCTCAAACCAGGTAATGAAGTTAATTTTAGGGAAGCTTTCCTAAAATAGATCTTGCAAATGACACTTGTAGCTTTCCAATGCAGCTTTGCAAGTTAACGTTGAAGCCTTCTTTGAGGAAGTGATGGATGGCGAAGGTCTGTTCATGTTTATGGGGAAGATCCTCGAGAACAGTACCGGGAGCAGCATCAAAAATTTCACTGCGTCTCTCAATCCCTGGTCCCACCTTGGTGATGGAATCTCGTTAGCTCGGCCCGAGATTCAAGGAGTCTCTTTCACTATTCAAGTCATTTTCCTCCTTGAACGCTTCGACTCTCGACCCGAGAGACTCATCAGCAAGGAGTACCTGGAGACTGAGAGTCTCAGTGACATTTTTGCTGTTACGCCCTTTCGTGCTGGAGACGACCGGGAAAAGTCAAATGCGAGTCCAGTCGAGTCAGTCCAAGATGGGATTCGATTCAAATCTAGCGATGAGCATGCGGATAAAATACCCGCAAGCCAGTAGATCAGACAAGAGTCAACCTAGACCTAGAAGACACTACTTGGTACAAGGACAACTGTTCCCAGGAAATCTTCCTCAAGGGAAACCCCCGGCAGGGGAATTCTATTAAGTGGAATAGTATCAACAGGGTTTAGACGGAGTCCAAACTCCTGTGAGAAGACATGGCCTCCCTAAGTGAGCTAGATAAAGTCTCACTCTAGGGGTCAAAGCCCATGTGGGCCAAGAGTCAATGAAGAGACAGACAAATTGGCAAAGAGAAGTACAAAGGAGGGCCCAATCATGGGCATCCCAACTCCCCTGACAGCATCGGAAATCACTGGGCTCTTTGGGGAAAAAAAGAAGGCTAGACAAATGGAGGGATATTACTACAAGTTGTCAAACTGAGATGTGGATAAGTACCCTAGGTTCCACTGGGAGTATCCTCACAAAAATCCCATGGTAAATACTAACCAGAGCAATACAAGCTGTTGCCAGACACAACTACCACACGCAAGCAAAAGGAAGCAGCCCAAATCAAAACTGCCACTTCTGATGAGGAGAACACAAAGAGTTCATAAGCAGTACCAGGCACTTGAAAGGAAACAAACGGAACCTTGCCAAGCGTTCCAACAGACACATGACACACACCCAGGTCTTCTTAGGTTCATTCAGGAGGATCACATTGAGAGTTCCATGGTCCCAAAGTCCTCTCAGATCAAAATTTATTGCCTAAATCGCGAGGGCCGCATGTACGTATGTGGGTAGGACTGTGTGTCAGTCCTCGGCCGATATCCATCGCTTCCAATGCTGATTTCCACCATTTGTCTGGTCCAGTATTTGTCTTTGTCTGTCTGTGTGTGGATTGGATGAGTGGGCGCGTCCAGCGTCTGCGTAGCCATGATTTTTGCGCGGCAGTAATAATATACAAAGCGCGAGGGGTCTGTGTCCGTCTGTCCAGCTGTTGCTCGTATGCACGTCTGTCTGTGTGTCTGTCCATCTGTCCAGCTTTTGTGCGGCCAATGACCGCCAAGCGCGTGGTGAGTGACCAGAGGTGGGAGACTCAGACAGACGGACGGAGGCACACACATAGTGCTTTGCATTTTTCCCCCTGTTCCTACCCAGCGAAGTGGGTAACGCAAAGCGCTACTCTTTAACATAAATGTGACCCTTGGGGGAAGGGAAACAAATCTTTTCAGGCCACTCCTGTCATGTGGAATTGCTTCTGTTGCGTACCCGGTGAACCCCGTCCAAGCAAGCAAACAAAGTAGTAGGTAGTGTTTGTAATAATCATGGTAGCTGTCGTTTAGTCATAGCAGTCATTGTACTCACAGTGGTCGTAGCAGTGGCAGCAGTTATGGTAGTCGTAGCAGTCGTAGCATTCCCAGTTGTCAAGGTGGTCGTAGCTGCACCAGTAGCCGTTAGTTAACTAAAATAGTAGTAGCCACAGCAACCGCACCACTACTTGTAGTCGTAGCAGCAGAGTTGGGAGCCATGCATGAAAACTAGTTGGCAGAATTCAACTCCCGGATTACGTCGAATTTACTCGAGTGGAGGAGCCAGAACAGACGTAGGACTTCCACCCTACGGGAACAGGAGTAAGCTCAGGGGCAGGCAAGCTCGACGGAAGCTGGCGGCCCTGAAGAGCCTTGGCAACGTGACAATGCCAAAGTGTAAATAAAAAGTTTTTGTTCTCCACGGACAATGAATGAATGACCTGCAGCAATTGTAAGGTCGAGGTGAGTGAGCTTTCTTCCAGTGAGCAGGATAGAATTTCTCGCTGAGTCATGACGCGTCAAGCCGACACCCGGAAAGGAGGGCCCCGAAGGCCTGCTTTTATTGGTTACGTCGGATCGATTATCACAGAAGACGCAGGCCCAATAATGACGATTCTGCAAAGCATTTATTTTTCTTTAGTTATAGTTGAGACAAAAGGGTGATTTTCACGTCTCTGGCGTGTTCTTGCTGTCTCCTGTTCGATGGTGTTTTGTTCGCTGGGTGACACTGACATAAAGATTCTTCAGGAAGTTCCACCTGTTCGAAAAGTCATCATTTACGATTTTGTCACGTACTGCTTATGCCACTGCGTTCGGAAATTAGTTAATTCTATTCTTTACTTTCTGTGTTCTCATATAAGGACAATCTAATGGATCTTAAGGAAGGAAGGTATCCACTATTGTAAAAGTCTCCTGTCTGGTACATGTCAACAATGGCAGACTTATGCTCTGGCCACCTGCTGCTGATGTGAATTGAGCCCTCTCTTTCTTATGTAGGGAGACTTGAAATTGCTTAAACACCAGTTGTCGTTATGAAAATGGCGGGAGATTTATTTTTAAGCGTGGACCATCACAAGTCCGGATTCAATGTTCACCGACTGTGGGATAATTTGATTTTAGTGACAAAATGGGAATTTCCGGGCTTTATACTTAATGAAATCTGCCGGAATTCACAACATTCCTGGCCTCCTTGGCACCATTTTGGATGGCAAAAATATTTTGTTGTCATCATAAGCTGCTTCCTTACTTATCCTGATATACTGCCTTCAGCTCTTAGGCTGCACTCGTGCAGAAGGGGATTGAGATCGAAAAATCGGATCAGTATCAAAGGTCGCTTGATGGGATCGAGATCGATATGAACAAAACCTCGATCGATGCCGCAATAAATAGTCTTTCACAAAATGTTGCTCTGGTCTGTCAGCAGTGCCAGGGTTGGTAAGAAAAATTGTGGTATTACACCTTGCTGACAATTCGCCCAATTTGATCCCGTACCAACTGTGTCTCCATAGACGACGCCTACCGCATGAGTTAAAAGACCCTTGGCCAAATGTCCAATGCATCGTACACCGGATGAATCGTGCAGTGCAGAAAAAATTGGCTTGGCGTCGCTTTCACTTGTTTGGCAATTTAAAGCTTCAGATGGAGCTGCTCAAGCACTTTAGAGTTATTAGCCTCTTAGAGCGAGGCTTGTCACTCGTCAGCAAAGCGTCGAGCGTACGAGCTTTTTTGAAGGGAACTTTTACTGTTAACAGGAAATGCCCTTTTTGACAGCTTAGAGATGGATGTAAACATTCCTTCAGCTCACGTGTGGAATTCCACAAAAGGAAGCCAATAGTTTGGTAGGCACGATGTTCGGAGAATGCAAGTGGGCAAATAAAATTAGGAAGTGGAAAAGAGGAAGCTGAATCAAACGTGAAGTAGGATAGTGAACACATAGCGGCAGCTGGAAGGCGTTGGTGGAAGGGGTCTCAGGGAAGCCCCACGGAGAGTCCCACTTGGGACCTCCTCAGAATTCACCTTTGGCTACTACAGAAGAAAGAAAGACTTCTCTCTTCCTCCTTTTTTGAAGCCAAGAGAAGCAAAATTTTCACTCGGGGTTTCTTTTCCGAAAGTCCGGGAAGAGAGCGACGTGCACAAGAAGAGAAAGGTGATTTGTCGAGGTGTCCGTGAGTACGTCAGAAAATGCCTCCTCCTCATTGGACTTGGTGAGCACCATGCGCAACGAGCATCCCGCTGCCAGCCCGTCGACCTCATCATGCAGTCAGTCTGTCGTTTGGTTGAGCTTGGCATACGTCAGAGGCTTTTTCTTTCACCGGTATCTGCTATCCTGTCTGGATCTCGCCGATCCGGAGACTTCCAATCTCATTGTGCACCACACGTGGGCACAACTTTTCGATAACATCATAGGGCTTGGCTGAATGGATTCGTCGCTCAACCATGAACATGCACCGAGGGTGCATTAAAAGAAAAATGCAGACTTTTCGGGAAAGTTTGCCTTGGTACAAACTTTCTGAGATGAAGAACTGCTCGCTCGTAATATCAAACAGTGGGACTGGGGGGCATTATGTGTACACACCCAGAACGATACCGTGTAGTACGTTGAGCCATCGTCGCGGCTTCCGACTTTTCAATGCTTGGTCGGACAAGAACTGCTCGTTGTATCGTGAAGATACATTCTTATCAGGTATCCATTAGAGAATACGCACCTATAATACGCGAGTCAGCAATCAACAAGCAGGTTTTTCCGTTAGTAGGTCCTTTGGGAAATCAAAGTGAAGTGGGTTCATAACAGGAAGACATGGTCCATTTCCTTAACTGACTTCTTGCTGGCAAAAAAAAAAATGCCCAAAGGCCTAAGTTACGAAGAACCACTCTCGACGTATTATTGAAACAATTGTTTTCTTGCTGCCAACCGTCAGCCCTGTTGCATTCCACCCAACTTGAGGAGTATTCACGAAGTATGAGTACTCGATGAGTTTGCATCGTGCAACCGTTGTCATCGTACGATAGTACTGTACAAGGGCCCTGATGTCGGAATCCCATGTGATACACCGGAATTTGGGAAGTGCACTCAGCCTCTCGGTCGGAGGCTGTTGCCGAGGCCGTCCAAGCTGTTGATGCAGACCGAGAGAGACACGGCACGTCTACACCCGTGGAGGACCAACCCATGGCCATGACGTCCACAGTATGGCCGTGATGTCATGACCACAGCGCGTCTACACCCTGGTCTTTGGCACCAGCGTAGCAGAGAGCCCAGAGAAACGTGACGGCGCAGAAGAAAAACATTACTTCCTCCAGACGTTGACTGCTCCCAATGAGTGACAACGGCAGAAACTTCAAAAGACTGGTGGCAAAAGTAAGGCACAATTGAATTGCTGCGTGTGTTGGAGTCCAGCGCAAGTGGAGTAACTTCATTCTTCTCTGAAGCGATTATCGCTGGCAACGACGAGCGGAGATAGCAGAGAAGAAGACGACGACGACGACGACGACGACGACGACGACGACGACGACACCATGTGGTTTCTCCTAAATCGTGACTTCATTTCGTGCCTTCCTCCCCTTACACACACAACGCAGGCGAGCAAATTCCTATTACTGGTGGAGAAAAGAAAAACACGAATGAAGTACACGTCCAAGAAGCCTCAGACCGCGACGAGGCCAGGGTTTCCTGCTCCTAGGGTTTATTCAGGCGTGCAAAAGTGGACATGATGACACCGTTTGCTTTGCAAAACTTATGCAAGAAATAGCCAAGCCTCTGAACTTTTTTCTTCCTCCACCACCCTCTCGTCTGCGGAAAGAATATAAATCAAGCAATGGCGAAGAACCTTTCTTTTGAAGCTCGCACACTACACACATGAGGGCGCAGGAGGGGCAGCGAACAAGAAATGGCTGCACTTTCCTTTCTTTCCTTCAAAAAATATCTCTCGACTTTATTAAGGGCATTAAGCGAGTGCAGCAGCGCCATCACAGACGTGGACTAACTCTTTTTAGTCCCCCTCTCCTTGACGAACGTAGCGACAAACGGGCGAGCTTTTTCCAGCAGTCGCGTTCCGGTGTTAGCGGCGTTCACATCTCCACGAATTTCTCCTGGCTGGCGTTGAAAACCGCGCGGGCGCGGCTGTTTGAAGCGCGTGCTTACGCGCAGAAAGTGCAACTCTCGCTTTTGGCCCTTTTGGTTCCAGTGTTTGCCTCTTCTCCTATCCCACTGCACACCAGCAGAGCTGAGACTGTTTGGCGAATGCCGCCAAAACCATTTCTTATGCGGCCTCATCCATGCAAGGCTAATTGGCCACACTGAGCCACTGAAGAAGAAGGGGATCATTTGTTCGACAACTTGGTCCTGCTCGCCGGAAGAGACGGACACCGCAACAGTCGACGATGGTGGACGTCTCGAGTGAGTACTCAGTCTGTATTAGCACACAGTATGTACGCTGTCTCAGTATCCTTCATCGGAGTAGGGACGCGCACCAACCCTTGCATCGTGTCCCCGGCCGCCCTCAATGACGATAAACGGCTGAATCAACACTAACTTAAAATAAAGCCTCCGCACCTCCTGTGGGAGTGCAGGCAGTTTTACTTCACTTGCTACGCTTTTAGTAAATTAATGGTTCCCTCGGCTTTGTCCCTCTGGGTGCGCCGAGGTCAGGGTGTGACGGTGCTGCTCAACTGTCGTTGAGGGGACACACAACACACTGTTCCTGGATTGGGATGGCACCTCACAAAGGCTTCCTCGTGCGTATCTTCGCCCTATTCTTCTGGAGTAATCATACGAAAAGCCAGAGGACCACTTACATAGTTTGGTCTCTTTTCTTTGCCTAGATTCAGATCCATTTGGGGTCTGGGGCTAGGTTAAGTCGTATTCTGAACTCTTAGATTTACCTGATTTAGTGGCACAGAGCTACTGTCTGTCAGGCCTGATAAAGTACGATTGCAGTAATTTTATCTGTAGTGAAAGTTAAGTTACGTTCCGAACTTTTCTCCTCATCTTTCTAATGTCTCCTCATGTCAGTGCTGCTGACACGTGTGTGGATCTTCGGCGGCGCGGTGGGCGTGTTGCTGTCAATGACGAAGTAGCTCAGCATTGGACCGGTCATGCAATGACGTTATCGCCGTCTGTTGGGGGGATTCGTGCTCTTTACCCCCCCCCCCCTTCCCCGGCAGACATGAAATTACTATAGGAAAAACACACATGAACTAAGTGCACTTGAGTACAGGCCGGAGGGGGGGAGGGAGCAAAAAAGTGTGCCAGCAGGGAGAAAAATGTTGAAAACCTTGCACGCGTGGTTGATGTCACAATGTCATCAGACGATGAGACGTTTGTTGCTGCGGGATGCTGCTGAAATCGTTTTTTTGGAGTCGTAGCAGCAGCAACCACAACAACAACAATTGCACAGCAGCATCCACGTGCCTCTAATCGCATTGAGAGCTGACCGGAATCGTACCCGTTGAATGTGAGCAATGACGCACGAACGCAATGCACGTGCCGGTGGTGCTGGTACGTGAGGACGCAAGATGGAAGTGAGAGACAGAGAAGACCTGGTGGGACATGTTCCGATAGAGCATGTTTGCGCAAAAATCACCCCCCTAAATAAGTAGCAGTGTTGGGAAAACAAGAGGTATTTGAGGGTCGTGCTTGTTGCTTTGTCTAAGAGACACAGTCCGAAGTGAAGAACCAACAGTTTTCTCCCTCGTTTTACCTCTTAATGCGACTTCTTAACTGATCCTCCCTCCATTGTTTGGCAGCTCAGGCTCAGGAGTGCATATTTCTTTGGCTAAAATGTGGAGATTCCTCGGCGCGATCGTCAGATCGTCACGCCCTCGCTCTACTGTCAACAGCATGACACTTACGCGGTGACATTGTACAGTAGGGTGTGCGAAACTGCGTCGTGCGACAGGAAGAAGACGTCTGTCTTCACGCGAGGTCTGGCTGGCGCCTTCGCTCGCGTGCAACGTAGGCCTACGTTATGTAAGGCCAATAACAGTGCTGCTCCTTGCAATGATCGGAAGCCGAAGACAGTGCAAGGTCGGGCGGAAGAATAAAATTTTCGTTTTAAACGCGGAGTCCCTGGGACGTGGAGAGGGAGGGAGTGAGGGAGGAGGGGGGCCTTCGGGTCTTCTTCCGCGGAAGACACATTGATAAACGATTGGAAGCGTTGTTGCCTGAGAAGTGACACGATGCACTTTCAAGGATCTGTTAGTCGAAGGACCCTCCTGCGAACCAAGGTCCCCTCGCGTTTCTCGTACACATCGTACGCAGTTGTAGTACTGTGTTGAGTCACCAAAAATGAGTCTGACTCGAGTACCGAGTCCCTGATGGCGCCCCTGACGCTTGTGGGATTTGTAAGAAGGGAAATTTGACTCGAGTTGACTTGGATGGGTGTGGCAAAGGACTGAGCTCATCTTGGCGCGGCCCAACAGGCAGCCAAATTTAGCACTTTTGGGGACTTGGATGGGTAAGATGAGAGAGATAAGTTTTGGTGCGCAGAAGATGCTCCATGTTTGAGTCCTCTGCCACGCACGAAATACTTCAGTCTCTGCAACTTGTGCCGGAAAGAATTTCCAAACTATCTTTTCGCCAGGGAAGCACAAGAGAAGCACTGACACATAGCGTTAAGACTTCAGCCGTACGTATTTGCACAAAGGACGTTTTCAGCAAGGCAGTGCGTACATGTGCCTATGGTGTGTGCCGTACGAACTATATACCACAGAGCCTGAGAGCTAAGCGTACACTCAGACAGACCTATTGTGTACGCATGCACCGGTGTGTACGTACACAGAAGAGGGTCAAGGAAAATTGCGTTATTAGATAGAAAAGACGTTCCTCGTGCTGACTCTTTTTATCTGAGCTTGCTCGTGACAAAATACCCTGCGCAGTAATGGAAGTGAGCTGTTTTTTAAAGCTTCTCCAGAGGGACAACAACTATATTTTTTCTACATTTTCCCCTTTTCCTCGCTCTCTCATATTTTACCGCGATCACCTCCAACTGATGGAAAATACAGTGAAATCCTGCGCGAAGGCGTAGGTGACGTTCTCGTCGGGGAGGAAGGGGTGGGCGGCGGGGGAGTTGGAGAGGACATTGGCAATACGTCCGCTACCTATCTACTTGTTCAGTCAGCCTAAAAAGACGCAAATGCTGATCGTGTCTGCCCGTCCTTGACATGTGCACCACGACAGCGTGGAGTATTAGATCCTAAAAACAAACAAAAAAACCGTATTGCAACCAAGATGCACGCACCGCCATACATCACTTTACAGATCCCTGCAACCCTTTCGGGGCGAGCGTATTCCCAGTGCGTCCTACGGCAGAGCTCGTACTATACACGTGTGTGTGGAGGGTCTCTTCTACTCCATGAAATACGCGTAGTCACATGGATTCAAGTCAGAGGGAGAGAATGCAGCCGTCCCTCTTACCACATACGGTGGCACAAAGAAAATGCACTCGGTGCAACTTGTGTGCTGTAATAATGCGGTGTATCAAAATAGTGTGACGAGTGAACAGGCACGCCTCTTGCATCTTTTTTTTGCGTGCGAACAAGGGTAGAATACACGATTGCTTCCACCCCTGGCTTCGCAGATGTGTAATAATAGTGAGAGATGCGTTCCTTCGAGAACTACATGTTGCACTTTTTTGTGTGCTTAGATGCAGAAGATATATTAGCCTTGCTGAGGACCAGACCCGTCCCTTGAGAGCCACAGAGTCCAACCCTGCCAAGGATGCCAGTGCCTGAGCCTGGAAGGGCTCTTCTTACCTTTTGCTGCTGCTGTTGCCTTCTTCTGGCCAACTCCCGGCCGGGTGAAGCCCGATTGCGCAACATTTCTGCCAGCCCCGGCTTCCGTTCGGTGGGTTTGCGATGGGAGCGGCAGAGAAAGATCCCGGAGGCAGGCAGGATTGCCTCTGGCAGGCTGCAACCGCAGTTCACGGTGAGAAACTCTTCACATACATATGAGCCATCATGCTATGCATAGTGGCCTGGCACTGGCCAGCGTAATGAAATGAAAACATACACACACACACACACACACTACTCCACACAGTCATTTGTGAACGATTCATAAGTATACTTCATGTCAGATAAGCTTTTGCGAGCAGCAGCCTTGGGGCTTGCACCATTGTCAGACACGTCAGACCTCCCCTGCCACTCTAACCAAGACTGCCGACGATGGAGTCGGCGGGTATGAGGCATTTTCCTACCACTTAAAAGGCGAGTCACAGCACAAACAGCATGCATAACAAGTTCCAGATAGGTTCGTTTTTTTCTCTCTCTCTCTCTCTCTCTCTAGGCTTACGCATGGCCACCAGATATGCGATCTCCGTCACCGATGTCACAGAGGAGGAGACAAAGAAGAGCAAAGGCGGTCGCGACTTTAAGTTCCCAATCTCGTCCGGCGAGGAGGTGAACAGGGCCTCGCACGACGGGGACGTCAAGTTCCCCGCGGAAGAGGAGTCGAACTCGTTGCTGCTGTCCCCGAATGACTACAGCGTAGTGGTGGACACCAAAGGATGTGAGATCACGTTATGTTTCTCCACTATTTTTGTCAGAGGCTTCGCAACGCAAGCTGCTACTGCATGATGATATAGCGTCAAAGGTACTGCCAACACCCAAACCATACACGTGTCATCACCAGGGTTTTTAGGAGCCGCCCGCATTAACCTGGCGCTCCTGGCACTCACCAGGACTCCAAAGAATTAATGATGCATGCCAACCTAAAGCTTGGTTGTAAAGATTCGCTCCTCCAGCGCCAACGGGCGACAGTCGTAAACAGTCACGTGCACACATTCTAGGAGATGCCCTACATGGATCAGCCATCTGGCAAGAAAATGTGGTGGGCTGACAAAGCCTCAGCCAGTGAAGAAGTGATGCATTTCTTGAAACAACTGCGCCGGGAGCTACCGAGCAACATACGCTTTGCGTACAGTAGCGTCCGCTTTACAGCACGCATTCGAGACCGGACCAAAGTGCGCGATAAAGTGGGACAGGATTGTGCAGCACTCGTTAGGTGGTCTCTCACGATTCATTGAGGTGTGGGTCCAGGAAGACTTGTTTCGAGGCAGAGAGAGCACAACTTGGGGCGAATTCGTCCAGATTGCGATCTGGACCTTTCTGAGAGACAGTTGAGGTTTTGTCTCATCATGGCGGGCAAGACTGGGGTCTTGCTCACCTGAGGCAGGACCGTTCGTCTCCTCCAGGGACTTGCCCGTCGTCTTGCCCTCGGACGGCGGCCCAGACATTTTTGCCTCTACGCTGACCGAAATCCAGCCAGGGACAGGAGAGGTTTTGCTGTTTTCAAGGCAAATTCGTGTCCTAGACTGCCAAAATGTACGATTAAGCGGGCCACAATAGCTTCATAGGAGGGTGGGACTTTGGAGAACTGTGTTTTTTGGCGGAGTGAGCGATTAAGAGGCGTGCAATAAGGTGGAGCCTCGTGTTCGTGCTTTCATGACGGGAACGCATTTTAGGGTTGGAAACAATTGTTCGGCGGCAAAATCTTGCACTGTACTTAACTTGTGTTCAGTTGAGCTCTTCTTTGTCTGATCCCAACTCTCTGAACAGACCGTTTCTGTCCGTCGAAGCAGAAAAGTCCCCGCTTGCATCCAGACCGAGAATCCCTTTTTTGGTCATTTGCTACGAAAATGATTCTTTAACGGTGACGCTTGGTTTCACTCAATTTTCCTCTCCGCCAGGCAATTTTTTGTCTCCTCCGATTTGGCGCCTATGATGTTTTTGCAAGGAGAAAATAGAGACGAGTGCAACTCTTTAGCAACACAGACAGCAACAGACCAGCAGATCCTCGAGGGTTCTTTGAACTTGCCTCGAAATTACTCATACCATCACCATTTACTGTACGGCACGCGTTCCGGACTCCCTCGAGAGGTCTCTTTGTGTCTAAATTTTCTTTCATCTTCCTCATTCTTAGTCCATTTTTTTCGCAGGTTTTCGTGCGTGCGCGCGCGTGTGAGTGTTTGCAATTGGAGAGAAATCTGCAAAGGGAAAGATTAACTACCGGCTTTACTCTCCGGAGAAGAGAAAACCGCAGAACCTCATCACAGGCAGGTTCTTGGCAAAAACACGTCGGGAGGGGGAGATAAATCAAAGTATATATATACCGTACGTTCTTATATGTTTTTTGGTTTCTCGCCTTTTCTTCCCCTGTTGCTATTTCCATTGTGAGCCAGATGGGATTCTGAGATTCTTATCAGAAGATTTCACCTGGCGTTGCGCATCCTATCTAATCTTGGCCTCCACTTTTCAGTCTCGGCCCGCGCGACCTCCTGCAACACCACGACCACGCGGGTGTTGCTCGAGACAGGACCAAACTTCGCCGGGAGGATCTATTTGGAAGGAGGTGGAGGAGGAAACGAATCGCAAGAAAAGTGCTTCTTTACCGGAGATCCAAATTCCCCAGAGACCAGGTACGTTGGAGAAGAAGTCAATAGTCCCAACTGTGTGCATGTTATGTGCGCCAGCACCAGAATTCTCTGGGGGATCAGGTCTGGAGAGGCCCTGTTCAGAGAGCGAAGGAGAAAAGTTTCAAAAGTGCTAGGTTAAATAAGTACGTAGAAAGGTGCTTTTAAGAAAGGAGACCTCTCACGACATTTCTCAGCTGGAAACGCTCCTTCAGGCAGAAGCTCTAAGAAAGAAATGATGCGTGTGTGCGTGTCTGCTATCTAGTAACATTCCGTGCGTCCAAGAAAACAAGGTATGCAGCTAACACGAATAAGCAATTTGCTATATAGAACATACCAAGGATTTCTACGAGAAATGTGCCAGGTATGCTAAAACGTACGTCCGTGGCGGCTCTCTCGGTACTCTTGCGCAATACAAAGGGAACAATGGAACAAGCCCCGTTTTTGTATTCGTTACACACGTACGCTCAATGTGTGGTTAATGGTGCCATTGTCTGCCGATTTGCCTTCAGTGTGGTGTTCAGCATCGACCACTCCAGCTGCGCCGGCGTCGAGTTCAACAACACCACAGTTCGAGCCTACGTCGTCGTCCAGGAGTCCCTACACATTCTCACTCATTCCACCAGACGATTTCTCGTCCTCTGTCAATTCAGGCCGGAAGAAACTTTCACCGTAAAGGCTGGGTGAGTTGCACTACTTCATGCGTAAGCTGTCCACAGGGGAGGGGGGGTACAGGGTGCGTAGCGTACTTGTTGACTTTGCTTTCCATGTACGCTTCTCGGGGACTCTCACAGCAGTGCAACATGTTCAACTTTGTCAAGAATAATGTGGCCAGCGAGACGAGGCTCTATACTGAACTGCGTTCAGTCTTGCTCGCAAAATGCTAATTTGTCTCGCATTATTTTTAAAGCACTCTGAAAGTGAGCAACTGAAGGTGATTTAGGAGGTGTTGCCACAGCCTGTTCACAGTCAGGACACGCACTGACTCTCAGACCAGGGAAGATGAGGCAAAAGTAGAGGCCCTTCTCCCTATTTAGAATAAACTGACAAATTTGCTGCCAAAACCTAGTCCACAACAACACTCGGTACCAAGTTTCTGGTTGGTTGATGCAAAAACCCTTAAAAATATGTGCATCCTAAGTGCGAGTTAGGACGCGTGAAAGTTTAAAGCCAAGTGGCACACACGTTGTGAGAGCGTCTCAGATGCTTGCGTACTTTTGGTATAAGTCCGCCGGCAGTAATTGTGCGTTCTTGTCATAGTTGACATTTCTTGATGAAAAAGTGGTAACTTATCAGCAAACTTACAGGGTCGTAATACAATTATTATAACATATAACTGAAATTTGCCTTGTGATTTCATCATATGTTTTGAAGTACCATGTGTAATTGCCATCCATTGAAGTTTTTCATTGGTAATGTGAAATGGTTTGAGGAAGATGACACATTGCAAGTGAAACGTCCTCCCGCCCCGCTCAACTGACTAATGACTGCAGAGTCAGAAAAATGCAATTTAGTCACAAATGGCTTAAGCCAACATGCTGACATCAGTGAATGCAACCGACAAAACTGCATTGGGGGTGGCATAAGCAGGGGTGTGACCAAGTTACGCTGTTTCCGACCACTATGAGGGGTTAGGCAACTATGCGGGGCCACACATCGACAGCTGTCAGATTGGGTTAAGTCAGCTGATGCCAGCTGATGTGGGGCCTCCATTACTTACGAGTATCGGCAATGAGCATGCGTCGTTCGACGAGTTTCACGAGAACAAATCCAACGGAATTGTGATGGCTCACGGAGCAACGAGCAATTTGTAAAGCTATGCTGTTTTTAGGTCAGTAACGGTAATGGATGACTTTTTTTTACCCGTAATGGTAATGGTAATGCATTACGTTTTTCAGGTGTAATGGACCCATGTGCGCAGTCATCAGTCACATAACACGAAATTCGCACATATGCGAATCTTTACCCTCCATTAGGTACTTTTGATCAAAAGAAATGAGAAAACTTCTGGCGCAGTTGCTATTTCTGTGCCTTTGATATGCTAACGAGCCGTTGTCATCAACTTATTCTCGAGGGGCTTCTCAACAAAGGCCGAAATATCTCTCCTCACGCACAGCATATATTATATATGAAAAGCTAAGTCAACAAATTGACGTGATTGCGTCACAGAAGTGTGCGATCGCGCACGAGCTCAGCAACTCAGTGATATTCGACCCACCCAAATCTCACCTTATTCCATCTACAGCACAGATTGTACAATGCACATTCACTTCCTATCTCCTCTCGTCTGTTGGCGAACTCGCTCTTTTTCTCCAGTGTTCTCCAGGGAAGTAAGTGATGACGTAAGCTGGAGACCAGAGGCGTCTAATAATGGATTAATGCGGCATTTTCGCTCTAATTTAGCGTGCGCTCACGTCAGCCCTAATTACGTCTTAGGGGGATTACCGAGAACTTGCTCAAGCGTATATAGTGCGAAAAATTTCTCTTCTTTTAACTTTTGCGCCTTCTCCCACACCCCTTTTTCTCCTCCATTGCTGCCTCCCAGATTGAACTTGCCACCTCCGGAATTCACTCCCACGAGCACGTCGACCAAAGACAACTTGCGGGCTGCCGGGGGAGGATCCAGTGACCCAGTGGACCTGGTAACCAGCGAACACGCAAGTGCGGCTTTTTTGGCCTTTTTTCTTTAACGACGGTGTCATTGCTCCGTAGTCGCAACTCGTGGGCCACAGGGAGCCTCCTCCAGCCTCGGCCGCCGCCGCCAGCAACCGCGTCGAGAAGTCTGTTAGGGTTGGCGAAGCAGGCGGATTAATCGTCGTTAGGGCCAAGAAGAAGAAGAAGAAGAAGCAGCGGGAAAAAGTAAAAGTCTCACCTCCACTTGACTTGCTGAAAGCATCAGCGAGGTAAGATTGCACAAACGTTTCCGTGTGAGACAAGATAAGTGGTGTCCCACGTGGGCGTCACCGACCAGGGGGGAGGGCGTGTTCTCCAGGGGGGGGGGGCTGGCGGGTGCGCGAGGG
>JAAUXU010166071.1_pt1 | contig 49136 bp, 60 predicted proteins | sample 7278151 | NCBI WGS metagenome assembly JAAUXU01 (sample SAMN14350113, study PRJNA611818) | marine sediment metagenome | isolation source: surface marine sediment (1.8m) | place: French Polynesia: Moorea | collected 2018-08
CCCTCGACCAGTAGTTAAAGTGTTATTTGCACTTGGGCTCAGTACGAAACAAAGCACATTTTCTGATTCTGATAGCGTGGGGAAAGAGAGAGCGAAGAAAAAAGTTTAGTAAATGTTCATTGGTAGAAGTTGTATATATCAAAATCCCCTGATTTCTCCTGCTGACAAGACTTGTTCGAAAATCTATTGCACACCGAGAAAATGTCCACGTTTCACCAGCTTCAACGCGCATATTTTGAATCTCATGTATTAGACATGTGCAGGGATTATTATGGACTACGCGACTACCAGCAATAGTAAGTATTATGATGATGATGATGATGCCGTATTGAAGTGGAGTAAAAAGGAGTTTTCGTACGTCTCAGCTGTTCTTATTTCGAGAAATGCCTCTTGAACTCGTCTCAGGAAATACAGTACAGGGTGGCTCCGAAAACTGACAGGAGCTCTGCATGCAGTCCACAGAGTCTCATGGAGTCACACTTGCATTGTGCAGGACGGGTCCAAGCGCCTCCAGTAGGAGATCTTTGTGGGTGTCAAGGGTATTCCGCCACCCAGTAAGTACGGGGTGGACTGAGGAGACTCGCAACTCTTGTTTTAGAAGAGAGGGGGGAAAACCAATGCTGTGAATCTTCTCCAAGGAAGTTTTCATACTCTTGTGTAGCGAAGACTTTGTAGACTGGCCAGAGGAATCAGCACAGTCCTCTTATAAATGTCTCTTTTTCAACCCAGAAATGAGCTCGTGAGAATGCAACCACTGCTCTTCTCCACATGAATGCATTGTACTGATAAGCAAATGAGTTCCTCTGCACACTCGTGACCCCCACTCTGTTTGCATTAGTATATATAACTTCGTCTGTTAGGCAAAATGTCAGTCAGTACTTTTGATGCTAGTAGTCAGCTAAGACTTCCGGTCCAGTTTTAGCCTTTATGGTTCGCCTTTATTGAACAGAAGAAATCAATACTGGAGTAGTAGTTTTTTTTCCTCATGACTGGACGAATGCCTCAAGCAAGTATACAAATTTTTCGAGCTCTTTGCCTTCGTCACCCTGTTTGTGGCCATTTTGTGGCTTTGCGTGCAAGGTCCTGGCTCTGCTTTCTTCCTCTCCACCCTGTACAGGCTTAATTGCCGCTATCTGCCACTAGAGACAGATAACGCACTCAAGAAATTAGGGTAATCATCAGATTATGTCCAGAATTGCGCACTAAGTAGATAAGCCATGTTCTCTCTCCTGGCTCTCAGCCTCAGCTTCCTCTTCTTCATCTGTGTCGTCAAAGTCGCGCGAGACAACCTCAGGGGACCGTGGAGAAATGCGCCACCCGGTAAGAGCGAGTGAGCAACCGTCCATACTCCAGGCATTTTTCGATCTCCTTGATGAAACTTCTACTGTGTGTTAGAGAGAGATGCTCTTGTCTTCTTCTTGGCCCTGATCGGACGTATGGATGCTCTTTCCAAACATCTCACTTCCAGGAGAGTCCCGTAACTTCAAAACGAGATTTCTTAACTTTTTTGACTGTTTACTTTTGTGCCACTTAAAAGTTGTCTGCAGTTCCTACAGGGAAAAAATGCAGATTTTTCAAACGTAACATGGATCAGAGAAATCTAATCGCACGCGCTGTAAATGAGCGAGGGTGATTGAAAAAATATACGTAAGTTATTTGAGCTGCTGTTAAGTAGCTTATTTCAAATTCATTCAAATTTTGGAAAGTGTTCATGGCCGGAACAACTTAAGTGTGTTATATCAACAAAAAAAGCTGACTTCAACAACAGTGCTCGATTTTCGTCTACCTGCTCGAGAGCGGCGTCAGATTTGCATCGTCTCAATGATATTGCAACCCCATTCACCTTATTTAGCACCGAGTGTTGTTATGGCTAAATCTGTAGCTGTTTTCGCAAATGGTGAAGACCACGATGAGGAGGACGGAGGTTGAATGCTTCTCCTGAAGAAGATGACGACGTGGGTGGGTGTTGAGGGGAGTGCAACACCATCAAGGGTGATTACGTCGAAGAGTAGGGTCAATTTTTACAATATCTCCCTACATGAAGCGTCAACATACAGCCAATCTATTTTTGAAAGGCCCTCGTAGGAGCGTTTATTCTGTGTGCACTGTACAACAAATCAACAATACACTCACTACATGCGTGGCGAAAATTCACTCCATGAAGGTCCCATCTTCTTGCCGCTGGTGGGGTCCATCTTGTCGTTTGCCTCCTCGTCGGCGGAGGCCATCAAGTGCCCTCTTCTCGTCATCCACAAGCTAGTGCAGGCGCACGGGGAGGTGATGAGGATCACCATGGGGTCGCAGCACATGATATTTCTGTCAGGTACTTGAAGTTCGTCCCGTCTACGTTTGGCCGCCAGTGATACTGGAAGGAGAAAAAGTCTCGTACAGGACTGAGGGCCATCAAGGAGTTCTCCGTGATGGAAGAGACGACGGCAAGACCATACAACGCCACCCTCCTGGAGATGTACTCAGGCGGCAAGCCGCTGGGCTTCGGGATCGGGCTGGGCGGCGAGCGGTGGAAGGAGCAGAGGAGGTTCGCGGCCAGGGTCCTCCGAGATCTGGGAGCAGGAAAAAGAGGCAAGTGAGGAGAGTACAAAATGAGCTTTCTCTCTAATACACCCACGCTAATCACTAAAAGTGGTGGATTAGGTTGTTTATTACGTGATTCATGCGTCACGTGCATAGCAATGCGCACCCATACATGCACTGAATGTAATTCCTTCTTAGGCATGGACTGGAAAATTCTGCAGGAAGTCATTCACACCATTGAGGACCTCAACCGGAGGCTGGCAAACAGGTCTAGCGCCGTCTTGCGCTGCGTGGACACGTACTTCGACCTGCCGGACCTCAATATCATTTGGGAGTTGGTAGCTGCCAAAAGGTGTGGTACGTACGTATTTCCCTGATCAGGGGACGCTTTTCTCCCTATCATCCCTACAGGTACGACTACGATGATCCAGCAGTGGAGCGCCAATTTGAGTACTTGCGCACCTTCCTCCAGGAAAGCACGGCCGGGCCCTTGACCACCACGCCGTGGCTCAAGAAGGTCCAGCCGTTCAAGGGCATTTACGAAAACATCAGGGAAACCATGAAAGCGTGAGTGAGCGACAGAGAGAGACGCAAGAATCATCGTCATAATAATCTACTGGAGCAGATTTCGTATCATGATATCAGAAGTGATCGACGAGCAAAGGTCAAGCTTTAACCCCGGTAATATGAGAGGCTACATAGACAGGTACGTTATCCTACGTACCCTACGTACGTTACACTGTAGTTGTAGATTACATACATCATACTGCGTAGTAAATAATATAGTTTAAAATATACGTGCATAGGTTCTTGGAGGCGCAGCAGGAAAATCGAGGAAATTTCTTCACAGACGAGGACTTGGTCATCAACTGCCAGGTGAAATAGTTCGGTATGAATGAACGATCGCATTTTTGCAACTCTCTCTTGTCTTAGGATTTGTTCATCGCGGGCTCAGAGACGACGAGCAAGACCTTGAGCAACTGCTTCCTTCAGATGATCTTGCACCCGGACGTGCAGAAGAAGGTGCACGAGGAGATCGACGCAGTCGTGGGTCGGGTGGGTGAGGTCCCCGTTGCCATCACGTACTCCAACGTTGATGAATCTTTGACAGGACAGACACGTGACAATGGACGACAAAGTCAACTTGCCCTACACTGAGGCAACCCTGATGGAGGTCAGAAGACTCAGCACCCCTTTCCCAATCACCCCACCTAGGACTTCAACAAGGTGAAGTACGTGTCTTGCTCGCCCTTCTTGGCGGTGCCAAATTTTCTGCTTTCAGAGACACGACCATTGATGGTTACACCATACCTGCTGGAATTCCTGTACAGATGAACATCTATTCAGTCTTGAGAGGTAAAAAAAAGTGCTGAGAGGCCGATTGTGCCGTCAACAGCTGAGTGTTTCAGGGGAAAAGTACTTCAAGGACGCGCACTTGTTCAAGCCAGAAAGGTTCTTGAACGAGAAGAACTTGGTGGAGGTGCCAGATGCTTTCATACCCTTCGGCTACGGTAGCAATAACTGTTGCTGCGATCGCTTAAAGTTCAAAGTCAAACACACTATTTTTTTTTCAGGCAAGAGAAGATGTCTGGGCGAGAATCTCGCCGTGGTCAGCAACTTCGTCTTCTTCGCCAATCTGCTGCAAGCGTTTAGCTTTAGGTGAAGTCTGTTTTTCCCTACCCCAATTGTGGCATTTCATTTATAGTCTCTTGTTTTTCTTTTAACTTTCAAAGCTTGACTATTACCAAATTCTTGGTCCACAAAAGGACACTTTTAGTGTTTTTAAACATTTCTTGCTGAAAACTCCGAAGTTTGAGTCTTGTCCGATGACCCCATTTCTCTCCTAGGTGTGTGGATCCGTCGAGGCCACCGAGCACTTTGCCCTGTGGTGGCCTCACTTATGGACCTCAGCCTTTCGACGCCATCATTTCACGCCGACCTTAGCAAGGTTATGAACGGATTACGTCATGAGTTGGAACATGTCCGACGACGAGAAGAGCGACATCGCACTGCCATGCTACAAGATAACTACCGTGTGAACGGTGGACGTGACCAAAGCCAACATGTCCATTACAAAAAAAGCACCAACAAATCTTAGTTTCTTTAGCTTAGCGTAGTAGATAAAGAGTTGTAGGATATCTTCACGCACAGTTACCCATAACAGGGGTTCAAGCTAGGAGCGTTACTATGGTCACAATCACCACCACGGTGTCCTGCGTCAACAGGGTCGAGGTCGGCACCACAGTCAACGAGTTCCCGTAGCCCTCTCCCGCGTGTTTGATCAGTTTGTTCAGTACAGATAGTTCTGTTGCTATCCCCACTTGACTCGTCAAAGTTTGCGTACTACTTTTGGACCCAACGCATCACGTCAGCTTGAGTGCGGCAAAACAGTTTTATAGTCAACGTGTCGTTAGTAGGACTTTCTTTTGTGTGTGTGTCGAAATCTTATCCATGCCATGTTTCATGAGCGGTATCTGGGCCTAGTGGGCCTTGAACAGGGGCAAGGCCTTTTCTCTCCCTTCTTATCATTTGCTCTCATCTGGCAATCAGCGAAAACAGTGGAGAGCGCATACGGATGGAAAAAGAAATATAAGTATCAACACAGTTGCAGTGGCAGCATTCGTTGCTGCTGTTGTTGCACTAGCTTCTCTCTGCTGCTCACAAAGTTGGTTTATGCACAATCGCGCAGGCTTCTCGTGCACTTTGCTGAGTCACAGCTCAGCAATCAGTTGATTGGATAAGAGTCCCATTAAGGTCATTAGGCCTGCATACCTCAATGCTTAATTGACCGAGCTACCTTGACAGAGGCAATGATGACTTGATCACCTGTACCGGTGGTGAACAAGTACGGACACTGATGGACGAAGAGGAACTTGTTTTTTTTTCTCTCGATTCATTGCTTGGAAGCTGTGGTCTGACAGGAAAGAAAACGAGTTCCTCTCATTGTGGTCTCAACCCTCGGAACCCCAATACCGAAGGTAGGTGGGTCAAGAGAGCTGTGGCAAAAATAGCATATCCAAATACAAATCCAAAATTTTGTTCGGCTGAAAACTCCTTGGCTATGCCAAATGCAAGCTTTGCCCATGGGCGAGTGCATCTTGTGGAGGAGGAACCGCTGCTGTTGCTACTACCTTAACAACAGCTCAGTCAGTCTCCCCTTGCACACACACATCACTTGTTGCTGCTGTTTTTGTCTCTGCTAATGTAGTCTCTCCGTAGCAGCACCATGGCGAGCGGCAAGAACAACGGGCAGGGCATCATCAGGGTGGAGAACTTCATCCACGGTGAGTTCGAGGACTGCTCCGACCGTCTGGACAGCTTCGATCCGTCCACTGGGAGTGTTTGGGCCAGTGTCCCTGACAGCAGTCCCGAGATCGTGGACAGGGCGGTCTACGCCGCTCTCAGCGCGTACAGGAACTGGGCGGACATGGGATACGTCAAGAGGGCCCAATATCTAAAGAAGTGAGGCACGATTAAGTCACTTAATAATTTACACTGTACGTGCGATCGTACACTAAGAGAGACAATATTCAAATGAAAACCAATTGCCAATGACTTTGTTGAGACTCACGAAGTCACTACTTTTCTTTAACCCTAAATGAATAGTTTGTCTGTATAGCATGTAGTAAATAACACTGCCTCATGTGCATTTTCATTTGTCCCTTTTAATGTATATTGGCATTTTATGACTTTGGCATGTTCACTAATCTCCTTCCAAAAATGTAGAATTCGCTGGCATAAAAACTTATCGCACTTTTGGGGGGATCATCTAAATAAGTATTATTGTTTGCAAATTGGTTTGGTTTGGGCCATCAGCTGTTTGTTTCAGGTTTCAAAGCTGCCATTTTTCAATTAATTTTTTATATTGTTACAAAGATTGATGAAATGATTAGTGAAAGTAGGAAAAATTTAGTCACTCAGCTGCCCCAAAGCTTAAGTGCCTCTCAGTCAACCACTCACGAGTGAAAGGCCACCATTGACGTACACAACATAATGCAACATTAAAAGTAATCCGAGGTGGAGCGTGACATGACCATGAACTTTGTCCTTGAGTGCGTCGGCAATGTTCAAAACGTATCTCAGCATTCCTGCAACCTATTTCAGAGTGGCGGACTTGCTGGAGGAGAGGTTGGACGAGTTCGCCGAGGCTGAATCCCGTGACCAGGGCAAGCCCGTGCACTTGGCCAAGGCCATGGACATCCCGAGAGCCGTTCTCAACTTGCGAGCCTTTGCAGAGAGTTGGACGCACCAGGTCGAGACCGCGAACGCTATGCAGGAAGCTGGAGTCATTAACTACTCGACCAGGTAATGGCAAAGCTAAGTAAGTACTTAGATGCATACAATGATGTGAGCTGGACTGCTTCCTGTCGAATTTTCCAGATCACCCCTGGGAGTGGCCTGTCTGATCGCTCCATGGAATCTTCCGCTTTATCTGCTAACCTTCAAGGTCGCTCCCGCGTTGATGGCGGGCAACACCGTGGTCGCCAAGCCCTCGGAGATGACTTCGGTGACGGCCTGGATGCTGGCCAAGCTCTTCCAGGAGGCGGAACTGCCGGTTGGAGTGTTCAACCTGGTGTGCGGGACGGGGCCCAAGGCAGGGGAGGCTCTTGTCAAGCACAGGGACACAAGGTACATCAAGTTATGAACCAGCCAAAAAATGAAACACCGGGTGATCAAAAGGAACTGTCAACAATGGAACTTGCAAATTTTATCTTTTCAGTTTTGGGAAAATGGGGCACTCGCAAATTTGCAAGAGCTGCCAGAACATTTTGGTGACTCAACCAGAGGGGTATCTTTACCCGGCAAAAATGTCATCCAGATCAGACAATGAGATACAGAACGATTTTCCTATCGCCTAAAGTGAGGAAAATGAATTATTAAAGAATGCACTTAATCCTCCTGGACCTGATGCACAAGCAGCACTTTTTAAGATGAATTGTTACGCCTCTGGTCAGGGACAATGGGACTTCTCTGAAAAAGGATTAAACTTTGTTGCAAGTGTTGCTAAAATGCTAGCTGTCAATGACTGGCAGTCACATTGGTTCAGCACTAGAGACGTCACAGACAAATATCAAATGTTTAAAGTCCACATGTCAGCTTTAAAGCGTGCCTTAAACAAGCGAGATCTGTCCATAGCAGCCCCAAAGTGGGCCTCTTGAAAACTCTAATCACCCTGTATGTGTGACTCTGTTGTTTGCACTATATCAACATGCCCAAGGATAGTTCCTTCTTTTTTTGGGTCAACTCACCTTTGCTGAGTTCAGAAATTGTAACAAAATCATCACTCAAAGTACAAATTAATGGACTACAAGGTTATAGCAACTACAGTGTGTTCCCAATGAAAATTAGGTGCGCGTGCAACACTCGTTCTTGGTGTTAGCCATGTTGGAATAATAGATTTTTCGGGGGGATTTCAGTATGGGAGGTTTGATGGGACCTTTCTAAGAAAAATATACCCCATTTAAATGCACAAATTTCAAAATAAGCACAGTTATAGCCAAAAACAGAGAGTAGATAAGAAAACTGGTAGTGGGCGAACTCAACTCCGGGGAGTCACCGACTGTCATCAGCTGTCATTTGTGCATCTAACGCACACAATCAGGTCACAGCATCAGGGGTCACGTGGTGGAGAGGGTCTGCTCGACCAACGTGAGCAGCATCGATGAGCTGAAGGCCAGTGTGGAGGCCTTCATGTCTTGAGACTACGAGAAGTCTGTCTGCATGTCACGGAATGTAAAGATTGCCGCACATGTTTAGACTCACCCGGTGTGCAGTGGCTCAGAACAATGCGGGCTATCTAGCTAAATGCATCATTTACTTTTTTATTTAGGAATTGTAGGTTTCTCCCAACCTTTTTGTGGGAGGGAATCGAGCTGTGGTCACATGACAGCAAGGGGGAAAGTCAGAAGAACAGGGGGGGGGACGCTGGTGGAACTAAGATTGATGAAAGTAAGAGTGTAAACAATCGCCACACTTACTGTGAAAACAATGTAAACCTCACAACCTACTGACTTAGGCTCTGTGTCATCCAAATAGAAATCCTACTCTTGGTAGCATCTCACACCGGGTAGAAACTAATACAGCAACTTAAAGTGCAGTTTCATCCAAGAAAGACAGTGTGATCATGCTGAATCTAACTTCGGTGGGGACAACTTAATCCCGGGTATTGTTTACGAACAGATTATTCCATTTGGATTCTGGTGGAGGACAGGAGGACGTGGACGTGGTGCCTGCCTCATGTGAGGCCTTTTGCAAGCGTCTCAGAGCTGTCGTTGGCGTGAATGAAATTCAGCCAGAACATTAACATGATCCTGTCGCACCGGAATATGCGTTCATTCATTATTAGACTTCAGCACTGGTATAATTATTGCTGAAAAATATATGTAGCCCTAATTAATTTCTGCCGGGGAAAGTTCTCTCAGGAGAACTAAAGAAAAACAAGTGGATAAAAAAACAGGGTATAAAGTTAGCTCATGCGTAGGTGTTGGACCCGCAGGGCCATAAAGGGCGAAAAGCTCATGTACTGCGTGCTCGTGGAAACGGAAAAGGAGTAGGAAAAGAAGTCCAGGAATAAGCAGGAGCCAGCCTAACTGTGTTAGTTAAGCCTAATAGCATCACCTCTTTACATCTTGACAGACAATGAATGATACTTAAGTTCTGTTTCATTCGGCCCTCAAACTGCAAATCAGTACGCAAATGCGAGGCATTTGGCAGCTCTGACTTTTCACTTTGGTGTCCTAGGGATACCTAATCAGCATTGGGCATGCGTTAAAACTTTTGGGGACGAAGTTAACTGCCTGGTTCATTCAAGTGATTCGTGAGAAGCTGACTTAAAAGTTGAGCAATTTGCCTTGACTCAAGATTGCCTGCAAATGTCTGTGGAAGCTTCCAACGTCAGACGAACTCGCATTGTCACAATGTGTCATACTTGCGATAACGTCAGGACCAAAAGTTAATGGAATGAGGAAGGAAAAAAGTCTGGGTTGCCAAACAAAAAATTCAGAGAAGCCTCAATCTTGTAACTTTTCGTTGTTGCAGCAATGACAACGTTGGTAAAATTCCACATTCGCTGCTGCTGAGAGATTGTCAACTTGAAGTATCGATCAGCCTTCAGGACTATTGCACTGTCCTTCCTTCGAGCAATCTAAGGATGTATCAAAAATCCTTGAGGATTTCACTCGAGTTAAACGAGCTTCTTCTCTGGGAGAAGCTGACCCCTATGTGAGGCTGGATGGGCTGACCCAGGGATGGCTAACTATGGCTGTATTGGAGTTAAACTAGATTTAGCCTTTAATCGTGTGCTTTATTCTGTCCAAAATCTGGTACGTCACAGCTGGACCGTGGCTAAAAAAGGGAAGGAAGGTGCTATTATAGACGTCTGATATATATATATATATATATATAAAATACAGTTAAGGCTTGGCGGAGACTCCCTTCTGTCGACGCACCGGCGTCTAATGAAACCAATGTGATATCTTCCAGGATCATCTCGTTCACGGGCAGCACAGCTGTTGGCCAGCGAATCGCCGGGTTGGCGGCGCCCATGATGAAGAAGCTCAGTCTGGAATTGGGTGGCAAGAACGCGGCCATCGTCTTCCAGGACGCCGAGGTCGAAAAAGTAGTGCAAACTCTGGTCAGGTCTGCATTCCTAAACCAGGGAGAAATCTGCTTGTGCACGTCGAGGTAATGCAAGAGTAGAATCAACACTGACAGGGTGATCGAGAAATGCTGAGAGTTCAACATTGGTAAAAGAACTTTTGTTGATCTGGGTTCCCTCCCTCAGAGGAGGAGGCCCAACACATTCTGTGTATTTACAGACTACCTATTTTTAAGTAAAGGTTTGACACCCCCCTCTCTCTTGCTTGAACAGAGTCTTCGTGCACGAGTCCATCTTCTCCGAGTTGGTCTCAGCGCTGGTGGATTCCACGAAGCGGCTGTCAGTGGGCGATCCCGCCGACCCCAACACGTTTATGGGCCCCTTGATCAGCAGACAGCATCTGGAAAAGGTTCTGGGATACATCGGGATCGCCAGGGATGAAGACAGAGGACAGATTTGGTGTGGAGAGACCGTGGACAACACGAAGAGGAAGTACTCGGGCGGTTACTTCTGCCAACCCACGGTGATCACGGGGCTGCCGGACGAGTCTCGATGCATGCAGGAGGAAATCTTCGGGCCCGTCGTCTGCCTGACGCCCTTTGCCGGAGAGGATGAAGTCGTCCAAAGGGCCAACAACGTCAAGTAGGTTCCCATACATACTTTAAAAAATGACAAGTCATGGGCTGGGCAAGAGTCGACGATGCAGCACAGTCAATACAATTTGTCCTACACCCGTTTCAGATATGGCCTTTGTGCGTCCGTCTGGACCAAGGACGTCGGTCGCCTGCACCGCGTGTGCTCGGCTCTGGACGTGGGCACCGTCTGGGCCAACTGTTGGCTCGTGAGATCATTGGAGATGCCGTTCGGAGGGTGCAAAATGTCTGGCCAGGGCAGGGAGGGCATCACACACTCGCTCGAAGCATACACAGAGGAGAAAACTGTGTGTGTCAAGATTAAGTGAAACTCATCACATGGTTGTTACATGATGTGTTAGTAGTGTAGGCTGCCAAAGGCCATGTGAAACTTTGCATCCGTAAGAATCAATGTGTGTTTTGCACTCACGGCGCAACAATACACTGCTTAGCATACGCGAGTACATGAGTATAATCCGTACTATGGGTGTGTGCAATGTCCGGCACTGCAATGGCATTACGCTACAGTCACGTTGTCCTTTAATCACTATTTAGCGTTAGTTCGAACTGTTTCGTCAAGGCTTCTTCCAAGGCTTCAGTATTCAGGTCTGCGACGACCTCGGGCGGCAACAGCTTAGAGAAATCGAGCCTCAGTTCCCGCAGAAGTTTCAGCCTCGCCTCGTTCAGCCTCGCGGCCTCTTTTTCCCTCTCACTTGCGGCCGTTTCTTGTATGACTTTTCCTAAGATCTTCCTGAGCATCTTGTCGCACTGATGCAAGACACTCGAGGCGCACGCGGACCTCGACTTGGCCTTCATTTCGTCCGCGGACGACTTTGCAGTGGCCTCTGTCGACAGTGCGACCACGGGGTTTTCAAAGGCCGCGTCAACCACAGCCGAGCACATGTCGTAGTAGACAGCGACATCCACGCGCTATAGAGAGCGAGAAGCGTAAGAATGACATTATTCAACTTGACGTATTTGGCTTTACCTGTTCACTGTCCCACAGGTTGACAGCAAAGCTGAACTTCTCCCACTCGTTCTTCAACGGGTCTGGCGGCTCCATCCTGCGCGCCATTTCCTCTATGAACTCCGCAGGAAGGCTCTTGGCCTTTCTCGAGGCGTCGCCCTCAACAGCCTTGGCGGATTTTGCGGGGAAGTAAATCTGACAGAAGCCGCACTTGACGCCTTCCAATGACCGCGCTACCCTGTAGCACTCGTGCCTCATGCTCTGGTAGTAGTTGTTGTCGTCCATAATCACCAAGAGCCTCCTTTCGTTGCCGTCCAATGAGCACTGCTGGCGCAAGTGCTCAAGAGCTTCAACATCATCAGCTTTTCCGCCTTCAAGAAAGACTTTCACAGCTCTAAGGACTTGGGCACGCGCTTCCTTCCACTCTTTTTGACACGTGTCGTTTTCCTTGGCCCTTGCGGCAATCGCGGCCTGCCTCTCCAAGGAGATGATTTCGTCGTAACAGACGTGCAGAATCTTGGTGCTACTTCTCTGCTCCAAATAGTCCTTGAAGCCCCTGGCGAATGTCGTCTTGCCGACCCCAGGCAGGCCCGCTAGAACCAGCAAGCAGACCTTGGACTCGTCACCGGCCATGATGAAGTTCTTGCTACGTCAGACCAGAAGGATGATGATAATAGAGGACTGCGTGACTTTCAAGACAACTTGCTGCAAATTTTAACGTATTTTCTAAGCCCGTTCTTTTTCTGAATTCTTTGCTTCGTCTTCCATCTTCTTCATGGCCTCATTGGCCTCCTTCTGGGCAGCCTCTAACCTAGATGGATGTCAAACTATAAACGTAATCCACACGTGATTCACGTTTGTATGGATTCATTACCTTTGCTCTGTGATCCTGGGTTGCTCCACGACGAACGCGTTCAGCACGCGATGATTGATGTTGTAGTTTTTCACTGTACACCTGCACAAGGTGGAGAAGCGACAGTATGAAGCGACAGTATGAGGTGAAGCGCGGTAGAGATATGGGCTACTTATTTAAAGTTCAAGTTATTCATCTTACTGTCAACCACCTCTCCTAGGAGCTACTTTAAGCGTTGAAATATTAAGTTACGTCGTTCTATTGATATTAAGGTGGTCTCACCTTAACATCTGGCACAGCACCTAAGCGTGACTGAACCATTGGAGGGCCAGTTAGGCCTCCGACAGGTCCATTCGTCCTCGGTCCAATGGACTTACCTCTCTACACAGGTCCCTTCCTCGGCCGTGACCTCCCTCCGGTTGAGCCCCAACACGCAGTGGTTGAAGCACGTCTCCGAGATCTGGTTGTAGATTTCTAGGAATTCCTTGAACTAATAGAAGTGGACGGTTACACCTTAGAGTCGCAGCAAAGATCGACTTGGCTTCCTACGTTTCTCAATCCCTGTTCGTTCATCTGATGCACGGGAATGGCCATGGCGGAGGACACCACCAAGTAGGTTAGGCCTGTTTCCAACCTCGAAGCTGTTGGTTCTCTGGATCTTCAAGCCAGAAACCTCATCTTTTTTTCAGTACACATGTGTTGTTGTTATACTCCAATCGCTGGAGCAGCTGACGCTTGATAGCGTGACGTCATTGGGCTCTGGAGGGTGAGGGGTAGGGATGGGTTAGCTCGACAGATTGCAGACTCAGCCCCTCGCACTTTCTGGAAAGGAAGTATCAGTATCCCAATAATAAAAACATGTAGTAATACTCATAAAATGTGATATGTAAGTAACATAATATGTCAACTTCGTCTCCAACTTGCAGGACCTGACAACCCTGTTATTATAAGTGATGCTCTGTCGTCAAGTCCCTGAATCAAGCTTTTTATTATCCCTAAACGAGCCGAGCCTCAGAAGTCTTAAGTTTCGAGTCACGCCGAACTCGAGCCTTACACTTGTATGTAAACAATAGACACACGTCTTGACTTGAGCTCGACTTAAACACATCCCTAGTAAACGCATTTACGAAGAGCAAGGAGGATTGGAAAAGCGCATTGCACATCCTCGCGATGGTCTTCTTGAGGAAGGTGGCGGTGGGAATGTCCGGTGGCGTGGACAGTCTGGTTAGCGCTATCTTGCTCAAGAGGCGGCGTCCAGAGGTCCAGTTGGTGGGCGTGTTCATGCGCAACTGGGACACCATGGACGAGACGGGCGTGTGCCAGGCCGACCGCGACGCCGAGGACGTCGCCTCCCTCTGCGGCAGACTGGGTATTCCCTTCAGGGAGGTCAACCTAGTTAAGGAGTACTGGAATGAGGTGTTCGAGCCTTTGCTGCGCGACTACAAAGGTGGCCTCCGCACGCCCAACCCAGACGTGCTGTGCAACGAGCGTATAAAGTTTGCCGCCTTCCAACGCCACTGCTTGGAGCGGTTGGATTGCGACGCCGTCGCCACCGGACACTATGCAAAGAACTCTCTCGGGGACAACTTAGAAGATGGAAAGGCAGCCCGCCTGCTGCTTCCCTTTGACAGAGTGAAAGATCAGACACTCTTCCTGTCTCGTATTAGTCAGTCCGCCCTTCGCCGGGCCCTGTTCCCCGTGGGCGGGCTGAAGAAAGCGGAGGTGAAGGCGGTGGCCGCCGCCGAAGGCTTCGCGGAGGTCGCGGCGAAGCGCGAGAGCATGGGAATCTGCTTCATCGGCAAAAGACGCTCTTTCGCCAGCTTTCTTCGCCAGTACGTGGAAGATGAGCCGGGTCCAGTGGTCGACGTGGATTCTGGGCGCGTCGTGGGTCATCATGCCGGTGTGCACTCCTACACTCTGGGCCAGCGTTTGAGAATGCACACAGTCATGCCAGAGAGGACATTCGTGGTCTGGAAAGACCCGTTGACCAAAACGCTGTATGTGTGCCAAGGCACTCATCATCCAGCACTCTATCGTGAACAGTTCCAAGTAGAGGATCCACATTGGATCAGGGGAAGGCCACCAGACGAGTTGAATAAGGAAGATGGAGTGCTCCATTGTCAGTTCAGGTAAATTAAGCCAGTCTCTGTAGTTCAGCATGTACGGTATTGATGAGTGCAAATCGAGATGACTCTTCTTGCAGATATCAGAATACGCAACCTCTCACGAACTGTGTCCTGTCTACCTTGACCGGTTCAGCTCGCTTGCAAGTGACCCTGGTCGAGCCCAAACGCGCAGTCACTCCCGGTCAGTTTGCTGCCATTTACCTCGGCGAGGAGTGTCTTGGTTCCGCAGTCATAGCAGTCGTTGGACCCAGTCTACTGGAGCAGAGTCGACCAAGAGCCGCAGAAGCAGTTTCATGACCAAGATTTGCATCTTGCTCAAGTCAGAGGACCCGTCGGTGCCAATATAACAGTGTGAAATCAGTCATGATCATGAGAAAACTTATATTCCGGACCGCTTGGGATGCATCATTTCTAACTGTGCGTTAGCGACATGTGTCACTTGATCCCTGATGCTGTGCAAGTTGTCCTTCCATTTCGTCAAGAGCGTGCGCAGGTTGTGCCAGTGCTCCTGCGTGAATGTCCGATGCATCGTGGAAGAGACCAATACAGTCTGGTTTGCCTGGTCTAGCTTGGCACGGACCAACTTTGTCTTCAAAACTGCAAAGAAACGTTCATAAATTAGTTGTTCTGCGCTAACTATACAGCAGGTGGGACAAACATTAACTTACGTTCGATAAGAAACTCCTCGACCTCATTGTCGCCGAGTTGCATGTGCTTCTGAATTTCACCGAACGTGATCACGCTCTTTGTCTCTGCCAGCTGCATAAAAGTCAACAGCTTCATCTTGGCCAGGTTCTTCTCGTGGTTGAGTTTCAAGTTGGTGCTCACGTACTCGCGGTGGTTCTCGTAGAACTTCTGGTACGCCTCAAGCTTTTCCGACACGAAAATTTTGAGGAGATCGTGGATCAGTTCACCTGTAGAACAAACGGGAATGGTAAAAGCAAAGAGGTAAAGGTTGTTCATACTGTACATTGACCAGTAACAAAGCTGGCTCACTCGCTCACCTTCCAAGAATTTAACTGGTTTAAGCTGAAGCAGGTGGTCAAGGAGAAATGTTTGGGGATCCGCTAGCGAGGCCACAATGCACCTCTGGGCCTCTTCGCGCGCCTGACTTGCGTTCTCGGTCGTGTACGTGCCCAGCAACATCACCATCACCTCCGATGCTTGATCACTGCATATGCGCACAAGTGGTGGATGGTGACAAAGAAGTCCACGCATGCGTGCGTGTACTCACCTTTTCTGAGCTGTCAGTAGAACTTCGTGGAGCAGTCGGAGAAGCTTTTGCTGTTGTTCCAACGATGGCTGGTTGCTGGCGAACTGGGACTTGAAGGAATCGATATCCTTGAAGATCAGGTCAACCTAAAGAGGGATTTTCTTTTTTAGCAGCACACGTTTTAGTGGGCAAATAGGCACAGTATTACCTGGCGAGTCCTGCCAGCTAGTTGCACCAAGTAGTAGTAGACATGGAACCGCATGGGCGATGTCTCCTCCAACGACTGGAACATGGACCACAATCTGGAGGACAAACGTGGACTGCAAATGAGAACCAATGAGAATAACTGTCAAGTCTTACACTTTCAGGCAGGTAATTCCCAAGGTGGTGCTTGGTGCCTCGGTTAGTTTTTCGCAGAAGGCGAGAATCAAATTCTCGGAGGTCGTTTCACCAGTAACCTAGAGAAAAATGAGGATGGCCTTCACACATGATGAATAGGATTAGAGCAATCCCGGCGTATAGGCGATTACCAGGGCAAGCATGGACACAATGCCGTTGAGGACCTCGTCGATGCTGGCCGGGTCCACATCATCCTTGAAGCAGGCGTCGCACACGGCGATGATCTTGTGCAGATCGTCTTCGATGCCCTTGGGCGATCGTTCGGCGCTGATCTCGGCACCCAGACTCTTGAAGTAGGCCCTCAGTTCCTCGGCCTAGGAGAACAGAAAGAGAGCTCAACGTGCTAGGCCGGCTCGGGGACACAACTGATGCCTGGACTTACGTGCTCCTCCGGTGAGAGGTCGATGAAGACTGGGACGTTCATAACGCTCATACTTTGGTGGCCGCAACCTAGACGAAGGCAAGGCGTGAACCAGACCGAGGTCCAACTGGCAAAAGGCCCTGAGAATCAAGCAAATTGAAGGCCCCGACGTCTGCGGTAGTGTTACTCGCCTACCACTTGGACTTGCAGCTGTCGAACAGGCCAGGCTCAGCCCAGTTCAGCAGCATCAGCAGGCGAGAAAGGAGCAGAAGCAGAGAAAAACGACGCGAAATGAAACGTGGGATTGGAGAGAAAGTGAAGGGCCATGAAAAAATGCTGTCAAGTTTATCTTGTTCGATGACCTCGATCACTTTCACTAGCCTTAAAAGTTGAATCAGCCTCTACAGTTTGTGAAACAATAGCCATAGAATCGTTGCCATCCGCGTGGAGGACACGCGATAAATCGTGGAGCGACTTCTTCTCCAGTGTTGACCCAGGGTTGACAATGTTTGTCTCCACAGCGCGCCAGACACGGGCCCAACACGTGTTTAGTCCGATCCGGTGGGGTGCCAGTTCTGACATGCCCATAATTTTCACCCAAACGGTCGGGGACAACCCTGACCATACTGTTTTCCCGGCGTCTCACATGATCTTGACTTTTTCTTCCAAGAGACAACCGATAAGTCGCGACTTCTACTTCAAGGCAAGCAACTTTATTGTGTCCGGCTTCGCCTACGCTAGACGCCCCGTGGGCAGGTTTTGCCCGGGTCTTCAAAGTCATCAGAACCGGGTTTCTGGCTTTTCCATTCGTCATTTGGGTATTCCATTGTGCCTGAAATAGTGTTTATATCGATTATTGTTCATAAGTGGTGCAATAAGAAGAAATTTTGCTATAGAACACCAGGAATAGAAGAAACCCCTGCAAAAAGGAGCAACTTTCTCTGTAAGAAAGTCTGCTCAAAATTCCGCTATTAACACCCTCCTAATGAAGGATTGTTGTGCACCAAAGCGTTACTGGTACTTGAGCAACGAAGCAGTGCTTGCATACGTGCACCAAAACAGTGCTAACGCGCACGTGCAACAGAGCAACATAAAGCAAGTCTGCTCCGAAAAGGCTTGGAAGAAAAGAAACTGCAGTCAGTGGTGCTCTGGCGAAAGGGAAGGAAAGAAAGAGAAGCAAAGGCAACTTGAGTCATGTCAACCCAACCCTGATCTAAACTTGAAACTGCCCCTAGCCTTTCTGTGGTGCACCTGTCCTCAGACAGACAGACGCATCGCATCCAGAGTATCCAGAGGATCACATTACCCCACGTCACCTAGGATAAGAGTTACATTGGCCTAACCCCCTCACTGCAATTCCAGTCTTGCCACGTGGGTTGGCCACACTCCTCTCTACCTATGCCTGCTCTCCCTCCGCTCCTACTTCATCTTTGTTTCATTATCAGTCTGGAATTTACCTCTCCACTTGAGACATTACCCGCATAATATCCTGACCCCTTACCCAGCTTCCAGTAGGATTATACCTGAGCATTGTCGAGGCTGCCCTTGCTGTTTGACGGCCAAATGCCCAAACAGGAAAATTGCACAATTTTATAGATTGTTCCACTTAATTGTGGTCAAATTTTGACACGTTTCTGCAAGCTTGAATTGTGTAACTGAGAGTTTCCACCAACCCCCAGGGTTCAGGTACTCGGGATTACCCAGTTCTTTCAAGCCTCCCTGTGGCCCTTTGTTGCCTCTTTGCTCCTGCTAAATCCCCGCCATTGTGGTACCCTCTTCCATTGGGTCAGAGATGTCGGTACAGGTAAGAGGAGGAGTAATCCAGCAGCTACACAACTTACGCATTCCTTTTTCTACCTCCACCAGTCTGTCCTGGATCAGCAACCCGGCACTGAGGCTCTTATGGAGGCGTCGCTGGGACTGAAGAAGCCATACTTGATTGGGGTGGCTGGGGGCTCCGCCTCTGGGAAGGTAAAGGCGCACGAGATTGTACCACTTCATGTAACATAGGCGTGACAAAGTTAGTGTTTCAGACTACGGCCTGTAAGCGCATCATCAAGGCAGTTGGAGACCACAACCTTGACTTTGAGCACAAGATTGTGACCATGTCTCAGGACTCCTTCTATTGTAACCTGACCAGAGAAGAGATGGAGATGGCCAAGAAGGGGACATTCAATTTTGATCACCCAGGTCGAAAAGCATGAATGGAATATGGGCTCTGAAGAATTTTTTAACCTCCTACTGCTTTTTGTTCATGCATGCATAAAGGCGTGGGTATGATATCAGGAGTAGAGTAAGGCCATCTCTGTAAAAATTGTCTCGTAACGCCCCACCTGTCATGGACGTTCGTATCGAAGCAAACTGTTGAGCATCAGCATCTTCAGATATGCTGAGAAACATGCCACGTAGTCACGCCTACAAAAAAAGCAACTGAACATGCCTCAAGGGAGTGGAGAGATAACAAGTACCTCAAAAATGTTAAAGCATGATATGTACAAACAACATTTTCCCTCTCTTCTCCAGATGCCTTTGACCACGAGTTGATGCTTTCCTGCCTGCATGACATCAGCAATGGTAGACCCACCAACATCCCTATATATGACTTCACCATAAACGCCCGCCTGAAGCAGACTGTCACGGTCATGCCAGTTGACGTGGTTCTCCTCGAAGGAATCCTCATCTTCTACCACCCTGACGTGAGGGACCTCTTTGACATGAAGCTCTTTGTTGACTCGGACCCAGACACCAGATTAGCTCGAAGAGGTGAAAACATAAAGAAAATGTCCCCTAGACTAACTGCCTTACTGAGAAACTTTGTTTCAGTCCAACGTGACATCACCCATCGTGGACGTGAGCTCGATCACATCATCAAGCAGTACACAACTCTGGTCAAGCCAGCTTTTGAGCAGTTCTGTCTTCCAGTAGGCAAAAAAAAAGAAAGTTTGTACGTAGACTGACAGGCTTCATGTTAACAATCTGCTCGTTATTCCAGACAAAAAAGTTTGCCGACGTCATTATTCCTCGTGGAGGTGAAAACACAGGTACTTAAGCTGCTTCAACTTATAAAACTACTGCTGACAATTACCTGTTTCTTGACAGTGGCAATTGAGCTGGTGGCCCAGCACGTCTCGGATATTATATCCTCCCGTTCAAGCAGTAGCGACTCCAGCAGGAGCAGCTCACTCTTTAACCGGTCCAGGTCCAGTTCAAACTCCCTCGTTCGGTGATGGCTTCAAGAACTGCAACGTGGAGTGAATAGACAGATTAAGGAACTTACTGAAATAGAATGAAATGAAGTCAAACCTCGAAATCATGATACTGGGTTACTTTGACTTTGAGACATGACTTTTAGGACGAAAAATACTTGGTCAGTTACAAAGTTATTTTGTCTTTGAAACTTATCATAACTTTGATATTTGACTGTAGTTACTGCTTCTTCGAATAAAAAAATCACGAGGAAGCATTATTTTTGCTCGTTTGTTTTGAAAGTCCATCATTTGTGAGTCTTCAGTGCTAAGGAAAAGCAAGGAGCCAGATTTGGGTTAGCAAAATATCGTGAAAGGAGCATCTTCTTTGTAGCATGCTTCCAAAGTCCGAAATGCACTTTGTGAGTCTTCAGTGCTAAGACTACTACGGACGTGCTACTTATCGCACGTCCCCTTTGTTGGTGGTGTTTCCTTACAACTGCTCGGTGTCGACTGAACTGCGTAGACGTAGACGTAGTCAAGGATCCTTTGCTCGCTCCAAAATAAAAAGACACTGACCGGAACAAAGGAGACATGAGAGAAGAGGAAAGAAGCTCACCAGCTGAGCAAAATTGTGTTTTGACGCTCCAGTTCTGTCGATTTTCATTGCTGACTTAGGTGCAGCACAATCAGTAGCACTATACCTACTGCACAACTGAGTAACTACACACCACCCAATACGAAACACATAAGTACTGTGCATAGGCCATGGGTCCACCAGCTGAAGATACGCACACTGCCAGCATGAAACAAAAATCCGTAGAGGTTTGTGGTAGATAAAAGTATATTTTCATTATTGTCTCCAAGTTATGGAAACTTAACTTGATATAGTGTTAAAAACAAATTGTCCAAGTATGGCTACGCCCACATACAACGTATGCATATTTTACATAGGCTCACTTTCATACACCTTCGAGTACGAGATTAGTCATCATTTCTCAGCCTCACATAGCACCTTTGCATTTGATTGTGTTGTGCACATAGTACATGAATGATACGACTGGAACACAATTGGTAATGGAAGGAAAGCCACAGATTCTCTTAGAACATGCTTACTTTTAAAATGGTCAGGCTCTCTCAAAAAAGTTAAACGGTTAGACAGGGAAGAGTTTGCTAGCAATGACTTTTCATTTGTTCATCTTCTCCAGGATTGGGATGATCTGGTCGAATGACGGTCTTTTGCCTGGATCCTCGTTCATGCAGATCTTGATGAGCTTGGCCATGTGGGGGGAAATTCCTGGGGGAATCTCAACACGAAGGCCCTCAGTGGCAATCTGTGTGGTATAGAGTATGTTACAAAAGTATCATTTATACATATTATTCAGTTACTGGATTATAACACTTTACCTTCATGCCTGACTCCATGGGCAACATTCCCTGGAAGGGCTCTTCTCTGGTGGCCATTTCCCACAGTAGAATAGCAAAGCTCCACATGTCTGCGCTGCGCACATTGATCTCGTTTGGCGCCTTCAGCAGTGACTCGGGAGAAGACCACTGCGGCTGGTGATGCTTTCCTCGCTCTTGGAATGAGAAGCGAGCATCAGCCATGTTCACGCGAGCCACAAGCTCATCATCAGCCAGGCAGTCGACCTGAAAAGTCGTTTATGATTGTCAAAAAAAGAGAACGATTCAATTCGAATGAGAGCGAGGGCAAGAAAGCAAAAGCTGTCCAAAGATCTAATGGTCACATAACTGAAGATTCAATGGCCGCTGATACTTTGCCGCGCAGCTTCTCCTCTGAGCTGGCAGAAGTGAGCCTGTCAGGTATACTTGTCCACCATCGAGGGCCACCAAGACAGTTAAAAGAATACAGTGACACATTTTTTTCAAATAAATTTAACATTTGTGATGAAAAATTGTTGCATTTTGCCTAAGAACACATTCCCACTATTGGTGCAACACAGAGCACTTGATAGGAAAGGTATTTTTTATGAGCCTGTGAGCTCTGAGTTGCGAGTGTCCTCTGAGCAACTATAGGAGGTTCGTAGAGTTGTATCAGAGTTTTCAGTTGGCTCTGTCATTTTTGGCCTCAGTCAGCCTGGTACAGCTCTGGTAGAAGGGGACATTGAAAGCTCTGAACCAACAGGCACTGACGAAATAAACTCTGTTGAGTGTGTGCATCTGATGCAAGCCAGCGGCAACAGCTGTGAAATGAGCTAGCACCCACCATGACGTGCTTGGAGTTCAGGTGGAACCTCGGCATCTCCCTGTCCAGTGAGTGCAGATAGGCCATCCCTCTGGCCACATCCAACGCGAACTGAATGGCCCTAGCTGAGTCAACCACCAGACCCGAGCCGCCACCATTGCCCTCATGCAGCACCTGATAGAGGGAGCCAACAGGAGAGAACTGCGAAATCACCACCAGGTTGGGAGGCGAGTTGCAACATCCGATCACTGGCATGACGTTTGGATGAGAGAAGATCCTGAACGAGTGGTTACAGCAAAAGTAGTAGTGGTTTCTTCAACTATGGGATAAATATATCATCACACCTCAGTTTAGGGTATTCCTCATTGAAGTCCCTGGATATTCTGGGCGTGCACTCCCTGATGCTGAGGATTTTAGCTGCGATCTCATTACCCTGCCACTTGCCCCTCCAAGTCTCTCCTGAGCAGGACGTAACACACACATACGCAGGAACTGCCCCCAAAAGACCTTTTTGTCTTACCTGTTGCGCTCGTAGCAATCTTGTTCTGAAGATACAATTCATTGATGTTGATGCCTTTGTGCCTGGAAAGCGTTGGGTCTCTCGATCTGGTCTTAAGTCCAAGCCAACTTTGGTCCTTAAACTCGCGCTTCCGCAGATCTTGTCCAAGCTGAACAGCTCGCTCTGAATGAAACTGTGTGAAAGAAGAGACGAGAAACCCAACCTTTTCACTGTCCTCACCATGCAACCTCTTGGCCATGTGACCATTTGCCTTGTTGAGCGGCGTCTCCCCGTACTTGTTCGCCACAGAGACCAGACTGCCCCAATCAATTAGGTCTTCCGCAATGAGCTCGTAATTCCAGAAGCAGGCATAATGTAATGGGGTGTTGCCGTGCTCATTGACGAAGTTCACATCTGCCTTTTGCTTCAGAAGCTAGAGAAAAGAAGGTAGAACCAGCGCTGTATTGCTGACAAGCTGTTCATGGTCAATCGCGTCACTCACGACATTCACGATGTCCCTGTGGCCATGCGCTGCCGCCAAGTGTAGGGGGGTGTCGTCACCCATGTTGGTGGTGTGGATCCTGGCACCTCTGGAAATCAACATCTCAACGATCTTGGTGTGGCCGCCCTTGGCCGCCCAGTGCAGGGGAGAAAACTGGTGATCATCGCTGTCAAAGAGACCAAATGTTAGTCCTCATACCATGAGCAAACAGGTAGAAAAAAAGAAGTTCAGCATGAAATCAGCTATCCTCTTCTGAGCGCCATGACATTAACATATCAGCCGAGAGTGAAGAAGCATGGCTTGAGTGACTTTGCTGCATGTTTTTTACTCATACAGTCCTTCATTGGAGACAGAATGACGTTGGAGAAGCATTTTGACCAACATAGGGAGAACAGCAGTAAGATCGGCTTACCCCTGATTCATGTCGTGCTCAGTGTCATCCAGCCACATGCGGACCTGGATGGCGTCGCCCTTCCGGATCCAGTGAAAAATGTCCTCCATGGTTGGCGCCTCTGTCCTAGGATTGCGTTTGGGAAGGAGGTATTCCTCGACTCTCCCTACGTCCACGTACCCCCCGGGGTGGAAGAAGAAGAAACCAACGGCCTTGAGACTTTCAAAGCCCCAGACGGACGCCCAAGACCAGGGTTTGGCTGAGCTGCTCGCCGCCGACAAAGCACGAGTCCGAGGTGCTCGCGCCTTACCAAGGACGTGCTTGAGGACGTGCCCGAGCACCACCACAGAGAGATGGGCGAATCTCCTCACAGATGTGATCTCCGTATGCAGTGACACCTTTTTCTGAGCAGGCAGCTGTACCCACAAGCAATAGAATAGCTACTACCTATTCTGTGCGCGCGCGCTCACACCTCAGTTTGTACAGCAGTGGCTGTGTGACCAGTTCAGGGGGGGCTAAAAGCACGAGGATTTTTCTCCAAAGCGCAACTTTTTTTTGGCTCGGGAGCTTCTTGTGTGAAAAATGCTGGATAAAGTTAGGTGAACTTGCAATTGAGACAGTGAAACATCAAAGAAGAAGGAAGCCAACCTAAAGAGACTGTTCTATTGGAAATGTAAAGTTCTTCAGTGATGACACAACTAACGCAACCTCTCTTTTTCATCACATTACCTTAGTCTTCTTTGGGCTATACTTACTTTACATATTATATTTTTATATTATATTTATATTGCTCTTGAGCGCAAAAACACAAACGTCAACTAGAATTGGGGTAAAACAAAGCTAAATATGTGCTCAGTTTGTCTTCTTGACCACCCTGTGGATCACAAAAGCATTGAGATCCAACAGCTGACACTTAAAAGCGGAGTTTTTTTCTGGGAAAACACAACATTGGCGCTACAGCGCAAAATTTGGCCACTTGGGCCGTCCGTCTTCCTCCCCTTCTCCGCTTGGCTGGCCGTGGGCGGAAGCAAAAAACAGACAGTTCTACTGGGACAAGGGTTTGCAAACTTCTTTCGCGTCCGGCGCAAGTTATTGCAGATTTTGCACAATGTCGGTGACTTCACCGACCGGAACTGACCCGGACAAGTGAAAAAGACACTCTTCGCTGAAAGGGTTGGGAACATTCCCAACTGGGGCTTCCATGACGTTGTCTCCCCTGACTTTGGCAACCTCATCTCTCGGCAGCGCCATCTACGGGCGACCTTGGTTATTTGGACTTCATGAATCATCTACTACAAAAACTCTTTATATATTTGCTTACCTCATGGGCAGCCCCACAATTTTCTCTGTTTGTATTTATCACTTTTATAGCAAGTGGACGAATGAGGGAAATGCAGCGCTTTGACCACGAGGTCACAGGGAGAACCAGATGCTGACTTTTTCACTCTTAAAAGCCCCTGGTTTGATGTTGTTATAGCTACAACACCACAAGAACAAACAACCCCCTACGCAAAGCGAATTAGTTCGGTACGGAATGAGTCCTGAGAAGGCCAAGTCTTATAAAGCGCCTCAAATCTATGGCGCCTTGGGGTACAACTCCGTCCCAGGCTTCTGCCCGGCCCTAAGGAACTGCCTGCCGATGGTCGACTTCGAAGAGATGAACTTATGGAAATGGCAGGATCAGTCGTTTTCGTCGGTGGCCCACTCGGACCATCTGGAACCACCTATGCCACATGCCAAGGGACATCGTCTTTGTCCAAGTGAGACTCATACCTTCAAATGAGACATGACCAGAATCCGCAGCTCCTTCTACGTTCTACTGTGTGACCTCCTGCACGACGATGACCTTCGAAACCGCCAATTATGACATATACCTTATGCTTCAAATAAATACTATTGACATGTACTGCATTAACTACTCTCTCGGCAGGCCTAAGCCAGAAGTGTCTTGGGCCTAAGCCATGATTTTTACACCCACCCGCCGTCTTGTGAGCAGTCTTGGTAGCCCAGCATCTCACTCAGAGCAATGATCGCACCCCGATGTGCACAGTTGGGCACACCAAAACAGTGACTGAAGACCAACCCGGACTAGCAGATGAATGTCTGTAAGTCGATCAACTCCTACTTTGCTGCCTAACTTACACCTAACATGGCTGTGTAAGCCTTCGCGTCACTTACCCCATTCTAACCCTCTTTAAAAATTCTTCTCTAATGTAGGTTGAAAAAAATATGGTTCTCCGTGAAGATTCCTTCAAGGATCCTTTATTGAGAGCCATGAAACCAAACTAGTCTCGCTGAGCCTCAATCTGTGACAGAAAGTCCAGCTTCGCCTTCTTGACCTTCTCATCCCGCTCGTCCTTCGTAAGCTTCTTGTCTGACCACCTCCTCTTCTCCACCTGCTTCTTGACAGCCGGCTTGCGGTCAGGGTCTTGGCGAATGGCCGCATGAGCCTTCGTATACATATCCTCCAGCTGTAAGCAAAAAAAAACCCAATCCGTTACACACAAGTTCCCTGCACTCGTTGCGCTAGTACCTCTTAGCCACCTGTTCTAGGTCGCTATGCGCAGCAATGATATGAACAAAGCCGTGCCACACATGGGATTCCATTACTACCAGTCCCAAGCAACCTTCCTGCCTTCTCAGCAATTGCCAGGACCAATTCAAAGCTCCAACCTTACTGCTCTTCCGAATAGTGAGTTCTGCGTATCGTCTATCTGCCTTACCATGTCAGCAGTGATGCCCAGCTTGATGTACTGGGAGAACTGCTTCTTGTAAGCCTCGTCATCCTCCTCCTGCAAGTGCTGCATGTACTTGGCTACATGTTGTCCAAAGATGTGCGAGCGGTGCACCTCGGCGCTGAATTCCTTTTCTTCGTTGTCATATCCAGGGAAGCGCTTCTCAGAGTGTGGTATGTCGATACCACCGTCAGCGGCTCCCTATTGAGAGTCAACATGTAGGCAGAACTTTCATTCGTAGAACAGTTTCTCACCTTCATGGCTCCAAAGACTCGAGCTCCAGTAGAGGTACGAGCAAGGCCGACATCAAGGCAGGCACGGAAGGCACCATGTCCACCTTCAGCATCTTCCACCATGAAGTGCTCACCGTCCACCTTAGTCTGGCCCTGATACACACCATCCAGGTTGAACTTCTTCAACACACGGCGGGCTAGCAGCAACCCAGTGCAATAAGCGGCTGCGTAGTTCGTCAAGCCCACCTGAAGGAAGATGTGAGACGATAATGCCGAGCTTCAGTATTCGTTACGAGTATAGTTAGTCTGTGTCAAAAAGTACCTTAAAATAACCAAGCAGTATAAAGCCTAGTCTGTGGGTGTGTGCGCGACTTTTGGCGCACACTGTTAGGAACATGTCAAACCGATAGATCAAGTAGAGATTGACCCTCACCTTAATGCCGTAACGTGGCAACTCGTGGCTGTACGCCGCCTCCACAATCTTATCACCCTCAAGCCTGGCGTAAGCAATCTGGCAACAGATGTCTCGGTTGCTGGCCCTCACGATCATGCGGTACTTGGGAGTGCTGTACTTATTCTTGTCCTGCACCACCAGCTTCTTGCGAGCAAAGTAGTCAGTCTTGCCCTCGCGACGACGGCGAAACTTCACTTGGAAGCGCTTGAAGTAAGCCTTGTTCTTCACAAGCTTGACGAACGCCTGCAAAGAAGTTCTGGCTGAAAGCGTTCAAGGTGCTGACACGAGTAACATGGTTAAGAGATGATCAAGCACAGTAATTTTGACCCTAGGAGGAGACCGAAAAGGCCCAAAATGGTCAGCGCCAGACATTTTCTGTGTTCCTACTTGTGTCCCCTGTACCCAACGTGCTTTTTCAAGAAAGTGAAATCCTGGCGCCGACCTAGGACATCAGGCCGGAAGACCTGACGTCCGAGGCCGCCTCCGGAAAGACGAGGCCGCCTGGGAGGCCCCGATCTTGCTCAAATGAGTCTCGTTCTTACCATGCTGGAGCGTTTTCTCCCTTAAATGAGAGCAGCCTCGGTCGCCTGAACCCGTCAGCGGAGCGGGGGGACCGGAAAAGGGAGCGTTTTGCTTAGCGGAGAAAGAACGAGCAGCTGATCTTCAGAAGACTAAACAAGCATGGTTGCCACATCGCGCGGGAACCTTTGCGTTAACTGGTCTCCCTGCCAGAACAGGAACTGACGTAGAAGCACCAGCATTGTTCCATCTTGGAGCACACGTTTTCAATGTTTCAATGAGTGCTTCAACTTCAATTCAGTTGCCCCTCGGCTTGAGGAAACCAATTCCATTTCCACGTCTCGTCGCCAATGGATGAAAACTGGCTGCCCTGCACACAAAAAGCAGAAGTCGAAGGAGGATGGAATTTTCTTTCGCATGTTCACGCAACCTCAGAGAAAGATTGCCATTTTTCAGCTGTAGGAAAGAAAAACGTCTACAGCATGGACGGAACTTGCCTCATCTCCGCATGCGGGCAATTTTAAGTGTCAACCCTGACCACGTCACTGACTGGAAACTTAATTCCGTCTGACCGTCGTGTCACCAACCTATACAACCGGCAGCTCCAGGACCGACTACGACCTGCCCGGCTTCGTCACCCTCTCGGGGAATCTTTGCTTCGGATCCTTGGCCGGTAAATCGAGCTCTTCTTGCCTCATGCCAGGCTTCTTAGGCCGCCGCCTGTTCTGGGTGAAGGAAATCCAGTGAGTGGTCGACGACGTAGGTAGCAAAGCTTGTCCCGACCCAACTTACCATACTGGACGCGCAACCCTTTGAGGAGTTGCTCATCCAGTTCACTACTGTAAAGCATGTCTTCAGGTTCTTTTGACTCTTGAGCATGCGCATGCAAAGGTTCGCTGCCAGCCGTTTCGGATATGTCGTCAGCCAATTGCTACACGTAGCACATCTATTGCCTCATGCATGTTTTGTATGCACACTGTATCATTTCAGTTTCCCCAACCGGCGCCTGGTAAGCATGGCGTCCGCGTCCGAGGCGGCGCCTAAGCGGGAACAGCCGCGGTGGCATCCTCCGGAAGACTCGGAGACACCAAAGCTTAGACTGTACAACTCGTTGACGAGGAAAAAGGAGGAGTTCGTGCCGCAGGAGGGAAACAAAGTCACCTGGTACAACTGTGGGCCAACAGTGTATGACGCCTCTCACATGGGGCACGCTAGGTGAGGTCTGCGATGCACTCAGCAAATGTGCAGTTAAACTTAAGCTGCTTGCGTTTCCATCAAGGACATATCTGTCGTTCGACATCCTTCGGCGAGTTATACAAGATTACTTTGGCTACGACGTCTTTTATGTCATGAACATAACTGACGTCGACGACAAGATCATTCGCAGAGCGAGGCAGAACCATCTCTTCGAACAATACGTGGCGCAAAGGCCGTCGCTGGAAAAGGTCCTCCAGGACTCAAACGTCGTGCTCCAAGTAAGAGCTATTGTCGTGCATAAGTTTCCTCACTAAATCTAACGAACTTGTTTCCTGATGTGCAGACGTTTGGAGAGACCGTGAAGGCGACGACCGACCCCGACAAGCGCGCAATGCAGGAGGGGCAGCTGTCGCGGATGTCATCGGCTGTGGCATTGGTAGAGGAAGCAGTCAAGTCAGGAGACCCTGACAAAACTGAGGAATCCAGAGAACTTTTGCTGAAAGAGGGTAAAGACCTCTTAGCCGACTGGCTGGATAAGCAACTTGGCGCTGGCGTCACAGACAACGCGATCTTTTCCTCGCTTCCAAAGTACTGGGAAGAGCGTTTTCACGAAGATATGGCTGCTCTTAACGTAAGGAGTAACATCATTCCTTTTCTGTGGTCGCAGCTGGTAACTACTTGACTCATGTCAACTCCTAGGTCCTTCCCGCCGACTGCCTGACCCGAGTGAGCGAGTACATCCCGGAAAATGTGGCCTTCATTCAACGAATTATTGAGCGGGGTTTCGCCTACGAGTCCAACGGCTCCGTGTATTTTGACGTCGCTAAGTTTGACGCCGACACTGACCATTACTACGCCAAGCTCGTTCCCGAAGCTTATGGAGATGAGGCCGCGCTCAGAGAGGGCGAGGGAGATCTCTCCGTATCAGAGGATAGGCTGAAAGAGAAACGGTTGGCAAGCAATTAGAAAGAGTAATTGTGGAGAAGCTTTTTGACTAATGCCTTATTGTTCACAGGTCTGATAGAGACTTTGCCCTATGGAAGCTGTCCAAGCCAGGAGAGCCCTCCTGGGAGAGTCCCTGGGGTTTTGGTCGACCCGGCTGGCACATAGAGTGCTCCGTTATGGCCTCGGCCATTCTGGGGGATTCCATTGACATTCACACGGGAGGTTTCGATCTCAAGTTCCCACACCATGATAATGAACTTGCTCAAGCAGAGGTAGGGGGATCCTTTTGAGTCCACAGGCGACCAAAATTCTCATGTGCCATTGATTGTCATTCAGGCTTACCATGGTAACGATCACTGGATTCGTTACTTCTTGCATTCCGGCCACTTGACGATTGCTGGCTGCAAAATGTCCAAGTCATTGAAGAACTTCATTACAATCGCGGACGTGCTCAAAAAGTACACTGCGAGGCAACTGAGGTTGACGTTCCTCATGCACACCTGGAAGGACACTCTCGACTACAGCAACAGCACTATGGAGACAGCGAGGTCGTACGAGAAGACTATGAAAGTAAGAGTTTGGATCTTAATTCCAGATGAGCTCCCTCTTCATGTTACATACTGTGTGTCGCTGCGCAGGAATTTTTCCTGGCCACCAAACACTTTTTGCGCACCGCGCCTTCCTCGTCAAGCACGTCCGAAGCGTACCAGAAGTGGGGGCCTTCTGAGGTCGCGCTGAATGCCGCACTCTTGACATGCCGACGCGACGTCCACGCCGCTCTTTGTGACAACGTCAACACGAGGGCGGCATTGGACGCCATCCGTGAGCTTGTGGGACGCACAAACGCCTACTTGAAGGCCTCTGGTGCCAATCGCGCCGTCGTCAAGAGCATCGCTGTCTACGCCACTAGGATTTTCGACGTCCTGGGGCTGGTGGAGACGAGTGGAAGAGACCAAATTGGATTCAGTGTCGTCAGCGTCGGAGGCGGTGAAGGAGCAGCAAACGTAAGGAATTCAGAAGCCTCACTGTGTGAATTGTTCGTACTGGGTTGACCTCTTTCTCCGACTAGACTGAAGAAGTTGTTCTACCATTCTTGAACGCCTTGTCATCTTTCCGAGATGAAGTCCGTCGGCAAGCTAAAACAATCAGTGCCGGGGGCCTCCTGAAGGAATGTGACAAGCTTAGGGATGAGGTATTTCACGCTCAGGGTCATGGACAAACATCTAAAGGTTAACGAATCTCATTGCTCAGATTATGCCAGATTTGGGCGTCCGTCTGGAGGACAGAGAGGAGGGCGAAGCCACTGTGATCAAGCTCGTCGGCAAGGAGGAGCTGGCGAGAGAGCGACAAATGCGCGCAGAGGCGGAGGCTGCCACTAAAAAGGAAGCGGAGCAAAAGAAGCGGGAGGCCGAGGAGAGGAGACGACGACGTGAAGCCGGCAAGAAGATTAACCCAAAGGACATGTTCAAGGCCGAGACCGACAAGTATTCAAAGTTTGACGAGAGGGTGAGTGAGACGGCGGATGTTGTAGTAGCAGTTTTTGTCACATCAGGTCTTGTTCTTGCGCAGGGAATTCCTACTCACAACGCCGAGGGCGAAGAGTTGACCAAGTCCCAGCTAAAGAAGTTGCTAAAGCTTTACCAGGCCCAAGAGAAGAAGTATAACGAGCATCTGAAGTCACAAGAAGAAAACGAGTTGTAAGGTCGAACTTGCGCGATGCTTTTACATACATGTTATGCTAGCACTTTATGCGTACATCGCTGTTGACGTGTGCTAAAAAAGTGAACAAGCTCCTATATAAACAGTGTTACGCACAACTCGCGCGTACGCGGGGCCCCGTTGAGAAAGTAGCGGGAAAGTTCTGAATGTGATGATCGCTATTGTGAACGTAGCTAATGACGTGCCTTCGACGTGAAAGCGGAGACAGGCGTGTCCCAGGTGCGACACGGCGGACGATGCAGACCCGACGACAAACGTCACGAGTCCATCACGGCCAGGTCGCCCATGAACTCGATGGCCTCGCCCAATTCGCGGTTTTTCGCCTGTTCATGCGCCCAGCGAGCTTCCGCCAGCTCTGGAGTCACTTTCCACTTCTCGTGGTAGATCCGTTGCGAGCACGCGTGACACTTCTTGCCATCTGGAAAGTGCAGAAGTGCCTCTAGCTGTGTTCCTTTAGCAGAAATAGCGCTAGCTTGCTTACTTTGAAATGGTGGTGTCTTCATGTAGAGGATGAGGCAGTCGTGATGATACGTGTGTGAGCAGTAGATTCTCTCCACGTGAGCAGCCTCATTCTCGTCGTGGACGGCCTTGGAAGGGTCGGCGGGGAACGCGGTTGTGCGACAAGCCTGAAACGATAATGCAAAATGCACGCTTGTTGCCACTCCGGACGACAGTGACATTGCACGCATTGAACACCTGGCAGAGCTCTTCTGGATATCGCTTCACGTTCTTGATGAGGAATGAAACTGTTGGTGCTAACGAAGGGCGCGGCTGAAAGGGCGGATCCTTGGGGCGCTGCCTGAGCGGAGGTTGGACGCAGCGACGAGCGAGCTCTCGAGCTTGTTCTTGAAACCAGGTGCGGAATACGCGCGGAAAGTTGGATTCGACCTTGTCCAAACTGTAGGAGACAAACAGTGATGAATGGTTTCTTAGGACTGGTGGAATCCTCAACTTACCCGACTTGCTTGAGAGGGTAATCCTGAGGAACGGTGATCTTAGCCTTGAAGAAGTATTTGTTTCGCACAATGTGGAACGTCAGAGATGAAGTCTTCTGGCTCAGCTTCACCTTGTCCACTCCCTCCTCGAGCATCTTCTTGCAGTCTGAGATCTCTTCCGAGCACACGGCCAAAGGATTGGCTTCGAAGAACTCGTGAATGAACTTGATCACCTGGAATGACAGTCTTGAAGTGGGTTTCAAACGAAACCTTACGTGTGATTGCTTACGTGCAGGCAATGGGGCTTGCCCACCAGTTTCTTGGCGTCCGCCTCGGCCACCTTGACGAGCCCGTCGAGTAACTTGGGCGAGAGGGTCTTGCTCTTGAGTTCGATGAGGATATGATTCGAGGGGTACTCCACAGGATACGTCAAACAGATGATGAACTTCTTGAACGCACTTTTGCTGTTGTGAGAGTAATGTAATGACTGAAAAAGAATAGATTATGCTAGTATGTCTCGATAGTCCTTACACTATTTCCACTCTGATTGAGGAAGGGACACAGGTGATCAGCTTGCTGTCAGACACGGCCTGCTCGAGCGTCTTCCTCAGCTCTTGCAGCTCTGCTTCAATCACTGCGTCAGTCGAGGCCATCTCTTCTGTACAGCGTCTGCTACGTGTGTTCAGGAACTCGGTGGCAGAGACTCCTTCCGCAAGTGCCCCCTCCTCGTCGTGGTTCGCACAGTCATTCGCACTGCAGGCCAAGGGCACTGCCGCAACGACATCACCACAGCTGTGCTGCTGTTCTATGACAACAGCTCAACTTCTGCTCCGGAATGTTTGGTCTCGGTTCTCGCAGCCTCGATTTCATCATACGCCGCTTTTCTTGTCCCCATGTTGTCCATCTTGTCCCTGAAGACGTCCCCCACCTCCCACACGAATGCAGGACTGGACTGAGAAGAAGACATCGATTGGGTCATCCCTGCAGACACAGGATGCCGATACAAGGGCGAGACGCCGGGCGAGGACAAGAAACTCACTGGGGTCCTCGAAGACACCAAAGGACACTTGGACATGCCTAAATTGCACTGACACTGTTATTCACCAAACGCTGAGAGCCAAATCCAAGAGTGGTTATGGAGGTCAATCCTGACCTCGTCTATGGAGGTCAATCTTGACCTCGTCTATGGAGATCAATCCTGACCTCGTCTATGGAGGTCAATCCTGACCTCGTCTATGGAGGTCAATCCTGACCTCGTCTGCCTGACCAATTTGGTGTCTGCTCTGCAACTCTTGAGTGATCAGAGATGCAAAATACGACCTCGTCATGCTCAAAACTTAAATTTGGGCCTCCACCTCATTATATCAGCTGCAGGACGGTCTGGACAGGAGAAACTAAAAAATAAATATGTCCCCCCCTCAAAAAAAATTGTCAAATCCTCGTCTCCTACACCTCTGCCAGCTCTTCAGCAACACTAAGACTGCGCTGACTTTGCTGCCCCCTCCCAACAAGTAGAAGAAAGATAACTTTGACAGCTCATAAGCCTTGCTTTGGGCCAGCAGCCGCAGACAAAAACAAGGCCGTTACAACGGCCCTCAACGCGTGCTCAAATTCCGTGGCATTTTCTGACTCTTCTTCGACGATGCCTCATTTTTTGGGGGGGGGGGTGAAGGAAAGCATGAAACAGGAAAGAGACCGAGAAAACTCCCGAGAGCTTCTGAGGCAAGAAAAGTAAGAAGCAGTCAAATTATAAACATCTCAGGGATAAATTAAACCGCGAACGCTCGTAAAACAATAATTGCGTAAACTTTTTCCGGGTCCGCAGTCCAAATAATGCACCTCTGTCTGCAGAAGAGTCTTTTTCTCGGGCTGAGTCAAGCAAGTTGACCTTTTTCCCCAAAGGAAAGCATCTTTTCATTCATTATTTGCGAGGAATGTGAGAGATTCTTGCTCCGTGATCTTGACATATATGCTTCTTCCAAGCTGACTCAAGAAGCTCGGAGTGAGTGAGTGGGTAAGCAAGTGTGTGAGTGAGCAGTAGCAGTTGTACACGGGCAAAAAAAGGGCAAAGGTTAGAACAGGCTTTAGGTGCTCCCTCACATAATCTTGGCTCTCAGTTCAACCCGTTGATTGTGTTAGCAAGCGTGTCAACCAGGAAAAATGTGCAACTTTGATCGAGGTCCTCCTGACCTGCGACGACTACTTATCTAAGTGAGGCTACTCGTCTCAGAGCAGTGAGACGAAGGCAGAGGAGGCCATCTTTTCTTTCTTTCGAAGTCTCCTTGAAAAAAAAAAGTCTCTGAAGACGAGAAAGTCGCTTGTGCGCTGCTCAAGCAGCAGGACATTGTGGAGAGAGCCAAGATCTTTACTACGCTTAAGGTATCATGAAGGAGGTGTTTGGCAAGGTGGAAAACAATCAAGAGATTCCACTGGGCCCATGTTGACGGTGGCAAAGTCTGGGTCCGTTCATGAACGCAGGGGGGAGGGTCGTGGGTACATTCTGAAGCTTTGTCCGCATGTTCACAAGTCTAACACGGAACAATGGATGTTTTTTTAACCTAACTGAATGCGAGGTGAGAGTGTCCAACAACCCCACTGTTATGAAGAAGTGTCAACGTGTCCAGCCCGGCGAACCCGACCTTTACAAAAGCGGTGGCGACACAACACATATTTTCGCCTTGCACGAAGATCTTTTGAAGGGGTCGGTGCCAAGTTCAAGAGCTTCCTTCTCCTCCCTCCCTCACGGGGTCAGGACGGCCAAGCACGGAGAAGAACAAGAACACGTAGAACAAAAAGAAAAAGAAGAAACCTCCAGTTATCAGACCCAATTTGGGCGGAAAACTCTTTTTGAATCAGCGAGCGAGCAATCGGACACAGCGGGGTTCACGACGCAGTCGAACGTGTGCAAGAACAAAGCCAGTGACGACTCCAAGGAGAGGGAGAGAAAGGATTAGCAGTAAATAACGGTGGCAGAAAGCATCGTCGTCCTTCCCCCTCCATAGGAAAGTGGCTTGCACTTTTTAGGACCTTGTCAGTAGCCAGGTAACTGATCTTCGAGCAAAAAAAAAAGTACTGCGTAGAATACGTCTACGTAGTAACTGGGCGCTTCAAGCAAATTGGCCAATATAAACCTCTTTTTTTGCCCTGTGCACTCTTGATATTCTACCCTGGGCATAAAATAAGGATACTGAGTTCAGCTGTGCTGTCTGAGTGTGCCCGGGGGGGTCGCGGTAGATTGGAATTTTATTCAACACTTGCGAAGGCGTCTTCTTGGCCTTTAATGTGGCAAGATGGAACTCATTCATCCGTGATCACTGGATGCTTTCACCCACCCTCAAGTGCTATTTGTGCAATGAAGATTGCTAATGGGAGACTCACAAATCTCAAATTCTGTGTGTCGTCTACAAGCCAATTCTGCACGTACGTGGATGAGTGAAATACGAAGGAATTTTGTCTTGCCCCGGGCTGCAGCAGCACCTGCTCTCTCTCTCTCTCTCTCTCTCTCTCTTACGCTCTCTCTCTCTCTTTCCCCCGCGTGTGCAAGACATGAGTCAGAAACGGCACCTAGAAGAATTCATGTTTCAAGGCTTCTCCTCCCTCCTCTCCTGCTTCGTCCTCCAGTAACTTTGGGAGAAGTGTTTGACTTGCTTGATGACTTTTCTACTTCATCCGCGGTTTCCTGGCAACGAAGCACAAGAAAATCCGCATAGTGATGAGGAGTGAGAGGATGAAGACCATTCCAGAAGAGCTGCACTCGCCGCACTGTGGAGGACACAAGCAGAGGTTTGGTGTAGGGGCGGTACTGGGCCTCGAGGTTCACAACCAGGCCGGGTCGTTGGCAGTCCCGGACCCGGTCCGGCCTGCAAAAGCTACTTGACGACTGCTCACTGGTAGTGGTAGATACTGTACCGGATGCAAGACGAGTCAACTTATTAAGGGAAGGGGCCAGAAAGATCAGAGAGGCTTGCTTGCTGGCCTCCTTGGAAGGTCATAGTTGGAGGTAACCAACCTTTGGTCATGCTGCAGTAAGTAACCTGGCCCACCCGTGGACCAAGACAAACCCAAAAGCGGGCCGGACCGGACCGGAAACCGACTTCCGATCTTCTTCTCAGCTGGATTATTATAAAGCGGGCCAGCCGAGCCCGGTACCGTCTCTAGCTTGGTGGCAAGATTTGGCCCAAAATCTCTCACTATTAATTTAACCCGGCTGATCTAACTACGATCGTTGTTGTCCAGCATGTCCTTAAACGTGCCCAAGGACTCGACCCCTCCGTCCAGGGATCGCCCAAAGACTCGGCGCACCAAGAGTCCGGCCGTAAAGCCCGGAGGCGCCCGCAGGGCCAAGTCCAAGTCGCCCAACCCCAGCTTCTGCAGCGTGCTGAGTCGAGTCAAGGACTGGGAATTGGGCGCTTTCACGCCCAAAACTGCGCTGGCCGATAACGTCGACGTCATGAATCGCAGCAACGTCCCATTCAGCGCGGACGACAGCGAAAGTCCTCACGGTGGATCAGGATCGTTCGGCCCGGATGGTGGAGGGGTCGGCGAGTGGCGGCCGTCGCCGCCACTGGCGGCGGGATCGACGGCCGCTGCCAGTGGCGTAGCAACCGGACAAGGCACACCCCTGCTCAAGACCACGCTCACTTCAAGTAGTTTAGGTGAGTGAAACAGTTCTCACTGTCCTGAGACGAGGGACTTGCGGAAAGGGAAGCAGTCATGAAGCACCTTTCCTTTGAAACCTTCAATGGTCACACCCAACCTTTGAGTGATCCAGGAGGCAGATGCGGCACATTGCAGTGATGAATCTTCGGCGGCGGCGAAACCACTACTGAAAGTTATCCTAATACTTTAATGAAAGTTCCGGTAGTAGCTGTACTTTCGAAAGAAAGTTGTAGGAAGTTGCACAATTTCATTTCCCACTCCACCAGACACGACAGAGTCTTTCCAGGATGCTCGGAAGAGAACACCCGAAGTTAGTCCCGATCAGCATGACTTGCTCAGGGAACCAAAACCCGTCCCTTGGTCTCGGTGGGACGACCGTCAAGATGGTTTAGCCAGGTCATTGTCTCGACGAGCACCCCGTTATTGTCTGGTGGAGGAGAAACGAATTCAGACTTGAACGAGGTCAATTTTAATTTTAGGCAAAAGGGCCAAACTTTTTTATCGGAACTGCCTCCTGCGCAACTTCTGCTTTGCAGAAAGTGCTGTGATTTGATTATCAGATGTAGCCAAAGGCCAAGCTTGGACTTTGTCTCGGCCAAACTTGGGGTGCTGGAGAATTGCTTAACAAGGTGCAAGACTCAGTTGGGCGATCAGGAGGCCCCACTTGACCTTGTCAAGACAAGCCTCATGCGATAGCCCCAAAACTTAGGGCTGCGAATCTAAATAGGGCTCGAAAGCACCACCTACTGGCTGACATCAAGTTCGGTCTGGGACTGACAAGTCTCGGTGCGTCGATCGATCGCATGCACCCCTCCACGTACGTGGAGGAGTGCATGCCTGTCCTTGATCACGTACGTGGGTGCCAAGTAGTGACATGTGGGTTGTGCCTCTACCTGTTCACGTCACCCGCCAAACAAGTCTTCTGAGACTCCAAGATCTTCAAGGAGAGAGCGAGGTTGCACTTCTTTATCTGTGGCTCTCAGTCTCTGTCTGTTTCGGTGCAGTTGCATCGATCAGCATCTGAACATGCTTGAACTCCAGCCTTGCAAAAAAGGTCATTTTTTGAGTGTCACGTGGACATTAGACAGCTACAAAATGTAGACTCACCCTGAAGTGAAGACCTTCGTTGCTTTTTTCACCCTTTTTTGGTGACGTCACTCGTATAGTCAGTTGCTCATGCATGGAGGGTCAAACACGTGTCTTGAGCATCACATGATCAAGTGATCAGTGACCTTGATCATCTATTGTGATTCTCTGTCTTCTTCAGGTGATATGGACATAAGAATAGCCAACCAATATCGACTCGAAAGAAAAATCGGAGGAGGATCATTTGGTGATATCTATCTTGGTATGATTGCTGAAGTAATTGGCATGTCACGAAAGCTCCCAGATCAACCATTCTTCTCGTTGCAGCAATCGACATTCAGACTGGTGAAGAGGTCGCCATGAAACTTGAACAAGTCACAACCAAGCATTTTCAACTCCTTGTCGAGTACAGGTTGTACAGGATCATGCAAGGGGGAGGTAAAGTCTCTGTTATGCTCTGTGTGCACTTGAGTCCAGGGAGATTCTCTCTCCTCTTCCAGTTGGCATTCCCGCAGTGAAGCATTATGGCAGGGAAGGAGAGTTCTCCGTCATGGTGATGGAGCTGCTGGGTCCAAGTCTGGAGGACTTGTTCAACTTGTGCCACAGAAAGTTTTCGCTCAAGACGGTGCTCCTACTGGCAGACCAATTGGTGAGATACGAATTTTCAAAGCGCTACACACTGTACATATCTGTACCGCACAACGTACGTACTACGGTATGATAAGAAATTTAACCTTCCACTGCACAAGCGATGGTACAGAGGGTGCAAGCCACGTACGTACTAACATCTCTCTTCTAGATAAGTCGCATCGAGTTCATTCACAGCAAGAATTTTATCCACCGTGACGTCAAGCCCGACAATTTCCTCATGGGCCTGGGCAAGAAGGGCAATCTGGTGTATGCCATCGACTTTGGGCTAGCCAAGAAGTTCCGTAATGCTCGCACTCATCAGCACATTCCCTATAGGGACAACAAGAACCTCACTGGCACAGCCAGATATGCCTCTGTCAATACTCATCTGGGCGTAGAGCAGTCCAGGAGGGACGACATGGAGGCCCTGGGATACATTTTGATGTACTTCTTACGGGGTAAGTTGCAACGACATCGTGTAACGTTACGTACATTGGGGTGATCACAAGAGTAGTTCTCGTGAAGAAGCACTCCAAACACGGTTTTGGATTTTGATGCTCGGGCGTACGTGATGTTTCTTAAAACACGTTACGATCTTAACTTAACATCCCATTTTTGGTTACAAGCCCGTCTTATCGTTGTCGTTGTCGGTGCCGTCGTGGCTGGTGCCGCGGTAGTTTGCGCCGTCGTCGTAGCTGGGCTTGTTATCATAGCACGTGAGCCCTGTCCCTGCTTCCGTAGCATGTGGTAAAGTAACTTTACACTGGTTTTGGTCACTTTACCACCCGCCACAGCTGCAGTAAAGCTATGTTTCACCACACGCTCGTAGTGAAAAGCAGGCAAGCAAACCAAAAATTGCGATGTTAAGTCTACGTACACTGTAACGCACGCACGCGTGTACATGCATCCAGTGCAGTTTAGGTCAAAAGTTTTCATACAGCTTGAAGGAAAAGCAAACTTTGAGTTTTTGTTCATGATGAATTGTTTCGGAGGGAATGTTAAAATACTACGCATTCTCTCAAGTTAAAATTGCTCCAACAAAAGTTGGCTTGGGCAGAACAAATCTAGTTTTTAACCTGGGTGATGCTGCTTGGTTGATTAATGAGGATGGCAAAAGTTTCTTTGTTTTAGTTTCAGTAATTTATTGCGTAGCCTTTAAACTGAAGAACTTGAAGGATCTTCGGAATCTTAACGAAATAAGCAAAAAACGACCTTCATAAGTGCGAAGTTTTCACGAGATCTTCGCACTTCCTGATGAGTGGTGCATTCACCTTCGCATGTTTGCCATTGCTCATTCGCACTGGTGGGAATCACCCATTTCTGCATACGTTTTCCCAACAGTCCCGTAGATGCAACCCCGGCTTATTCAAAGCAGTATGAACACTTTTGACCTCTCACTTTCAGATAGTTCTGCTTAAGGTTAAAAGCTACTATTCTCCCTCTTGCGCACTTACTCCACTCACTTTTTCCAGGTTATCTTCCGTGGCAAGGACTAAAAGCCAAGACGAAAGCTCAAAAGTATGAGAGGATCAGTGAAAGAAAGCTTTCCACATCCGTGGATGAACTGTGTGACAACCAGCCTCGTGAGTGCACAGTGACAGTATTGCCAGGTCTTTCAGGAAGTCATACACGAGATGTTTTACCATCTGTAGCCGAGTTTGCCACATTCCTCAACTACTGTCGATCGCTCCGGTTCGAGGAGAAACCTGATTATGACTACCTGAGGCAGCTGATGAGGAACCTCTTCCACAGACAGGGGTTCTCCTACGACTACGTATTTGACTGGAATATCTTAAAAGAGGTGAGCAGGAGAGAGCCGGTAGTTGGACCCCACCGCTAAAGTCCCGTGAATCAATGCGCAGAACCACAGTACCTACAGCAAGGAGGATGAAGTTCAGGCACGCAGACATACCGGTGCCGCGGCTCTGGTGGGGAACAAACTCATCCAGCAAAGCGGCGGCGCCAGAATCAACGTGAAGAGCAACAATCGACAAGGCACGACCACCGAACACGTCTCGGACATGGCCAAGGCTTCTGGAGGTAAGACCTTTGGCGCGCTCTCGGTAGGTGCACTCATAGTGACCTCGTGAGTCACGACTGCAACGAGTGTCAGTGACTCCCTGGAGGGAATCGTTTCCGACCCCCTTGGGGGGCATTCAGGTCTGGGCACTTTTTTCTGCGGGCTTTACGCGGTATAGACTACTGGTATATTTCTTGGACAGTATTAACAGTGGACTTGGGTTACAGTCATAGCCTCTGGTGCGGACAGCTTTATGACTGCAACGGGAATGTTCTTGTAACCGATTTTGGTCTTTTTGGCAGCATTGGGTGGATACAACCCACCTCGACTAAGTTTTCTGAGACAGTTGAATCGAATTGGTTTGTGTGACAATGGACGTCTGTGGTTATTTTCGGATTACTGTGACTATAAGCGGAGCCCACTGCATTGACGATGTTCGTACTTATTGGAACGCACGTGAAGGTCTCAACTGGATTTTTTTCTTTTTGCAGAAGCGAGGACGCCATCTCGTGGACGTCCGCTGGAGAGGAGTCCCAGTTCTGCAACGAGACCCAGAAGACAAGTGCAGATCTTCAATTCTCCGCCCACACAGTGAGCAATATCTTGGTCAAGGACAAAGACTGCAAAAAGGCAGTCTGACCGATGACCTCTTTTTGTTGCAGGTGTTCGTTGAAGGAATCAGGGAGCCAAACCAAGATGCCCGGGCCTGCCATCATTCTCACGTGAGTACGAAAAGGCCTGATCAAGACTTGATCTCAGACTGTCACCTTTCTTCCTCAATCCAGAGGCTGCAGTCCGGTTCCAAGTGCCGCAGAAGGCAACGACCACAACGTCCAGAACACGTTTCCCTTCCTCCCAACGTTTGGAGTGGACGACACCAGAAACAAGGCCGCTCAAAGTCCACCTGACGAAGTCAATGCAAAACTGTCCACAGAAATCTCTGCCGTCCACGAGGGCAGCTCTGACAGGATCAACTCTTCTAAGCCCAAAAATGCCGGCGGATCAAATTGGCCTCCCTGACGTTCTGACGTATGATGTAAAGAGAAGAACAATGTAATCACGAATATGGCTGTGCATTCACGTTACACACGCACACACGCAGACAGAGTACATACGGACCCTCACGCTTTATATGTGTAGATAGATGAGTGAAATGATGTCTTATTTTCTTCTGCGAAAGATTTAGTTTTCTCCATCTGCGTCGTTTGTCAGCGATTGTACCGAGTTTATCGTGAGAGTGGGTCTTTATTCACGGCTTGTCGAAGCCAAACCTCGATAATTTCATCTGAGCACTCAGAAACTTTGTAGTCCTTTGCCATCTCCTTGACTGGGATTCTCCTTTTCAAGGAAGATAATTTTGTTCAGGAAAATAAGTTTGTGACACTTGGTTGCATTTGTATGCCCAACGCTGGAGAGAATCCGGAAAAGACCGTTACGAGTGGAATCAGGCCCAAAAATGACTGGAATCGGGTCAAAATATGACTGGAATCGAGTTTAAGTGGAGGCAAACCTGACTCGACTCCAGCACTACTAAACAGAACAAAAAAGGAAGAAACAACTTGTCAGGAGATCGCAAGTGACACGAAAAAGTACAACATTCATTCTTGGTGTCGTCTTTGCGTATTTTACACGTTAGAAGCGAGGTGACGTGGAGGAAACTGGAGAAAGTGGGTGTCAATGAGTGGAGATAAGACTGCGTTAAGGATGTCCTATAAAAATGTACGAACATCTGATGCCTCGTAAATGGGAAGACAACAGCAATGCCAGCCGAGATACTTGGAGAGCGAAAACCCTTCTTCTTCTTCCTGTTTTCCATGCAGACCCCACCTCAGGTACAATTTAGGCCCCTGTGAGTCTGGGCCATTACCTCCAACCTCTTTCTCTGCCTCTCCTGTATGGTTGTTCTTCTACGCGCGCTCTTTTGATTTCTCTTTGGCACACTCGCAGGCCGTGTGTGAGCGTGTGCGTGTTGCCGGCGCGCTCCCACATGCACGTGTTGTACTTCTTCTCCTCCTCCACCTCCTTGACGTACGTACTCCATATGTGGCGAGCAGGGCGCATGACTTTACAGGTGCTCAATGTGCTTGCTTTTTCTTCTTTCTCTCTTTCATTTTTTCCTTTGGCAAGCCACCACCTCTGGAGGAGGAGAGGATGCGCTGCTCGCTCTCACACACTCATTGCGGCACTAATAACGGGCAAGAACCAATCATCCATTTCGCTCAAGTCAGGCTGGCGCCTCCAGAGGCTGGAAGCTGCAACGGTTGGAATGACAAAGGAAGCACTAACACAATGAGAGGAGACTCCTGGTAGGAATCGCCATGCCAACTTGCTGACTGGAAGAGGTAAAGAGGAACGGCGACGACTGCCAGTCGCGCTAGTCTGAGAGGGGTCGCACGGCCGCGTCCATGGACTTTGAGAAGCGCCACTGTTGCTGCTGCGTGCGCCTCCCAGACGGCGTCATGCTCGTGGGCCTCTACGGAGTCGCCGTGCACGCCGCCCTGCTCGTCGTGGATTTGTGGCATGGCGGTCTGGTCAGCATCCCCGTGGAGACCAGGCTTAAGCACGAGGCCCTCCAGCCCGCCGTCACGGCGGCAAACGTCGTCGGAGTAGCAGTGAACGGATTCCTAGGTGACGCGTTATATTGATAGTTACGACACAAATAAATGACTTTATAAGCAAGTGACACTATAACTTTTCAGTTTTCGGTGCCTACTTCTCCTTACGACTGTTGATGCTCCCCTGGCTGGCTGCCCAAGGCCTCTTGGCCTTGCTCTTGGCGTCGCTGGCCCTCTACTACCTCCTACTCTTCCCGCACATCGAGTGCCCTAACGTTTCACCAAGCCTCGGCTGGACGCCCTCGAAAGTGGAGTGTACGTTCCTCTTGTGGCATGCGGTGGTGCTCATCCTATGCGTCGTCCTCGTGCTCTACTACGCGTACGTGGTCAGCGAGTTCGCCGCAAGCATCAGACTCGAGACGAAGGTCAGAAGGATGATGGAGATGCCGCTGGGGATCACCATAGAGAAGAGGAAGAATGAGGAGGACCAAGAGGACCAAGAGGAAGAACAAGAAGCAACTCCCATCGAAGATGAGGAATCCAGCCTTCCCTCGTACAGACACGCGGTGAGAAGCATTTCTCAACTGGTGAACCAAAAAGAACTGTTGGGACAGCAACGAGAGTCATCTCTACTTCACTACGAACGGCGGTCAAGGCGACACCGGGAGCCTCTCGCGCCTCCTCCTTCGTATTACCAAACAGATGTTGGCGTTAGTTCTTCCGGTGCAGCTGCAGCTGCAAGTGCAAGTGCTAGCGCAAGCGGCAGTGCAAACCCAAGCCCAAGTGCAAGCCCGAGTCCAAGTCCAAGTGCAGGTGCAGTGCCAGGTCAAGGTGTAGGAACTGTTAAAGCTCCTTCAGCCGCTCCTCGAACTTCACTGAGAGGCGAAACGTCATCAAGTCAAGCTGAGAAGCGGCCGCCGCCTCCGCGGCCGCCGAAGCCGCCGCCGCCGAAGCCGCCGAAGCCGCGAGTGTTACCGACGTTGCCACCCAAGCCGAGAATTAGCAGGCGAGTGCGCATCCAAGAGCCGCCAACTAGAGGAGGAAGTGACGACGACCAATAAGAGGTGTGCAAGGATATCCTTGTATATAAAGAGCGTCTGAATTTCCAGATTGTCAGATCAATACGTAAGTACCAGAGATTTCCACATAATCTACCACGGGATAACATACGGAAAGTGACCCAGTGAACAGTATGGTTAATAAAAACCACAAATAGACATGCGTCGATCAATTGTGATATCCTCTGGCTTTTGTTCCTCCTCATCACTGTCGTCGCCATTCAGTACTTCAGTGATTTCCATACTCGCACATCCAACGAATTCCATAGAGATTTGGGGCGGCTGGTGGTAAAACCAGGATATATAATTTGACACCACTTTTAATGCATCTGTAATTCATTGAGGCAGGAATATTGCATGGAAATCTCCGGTAGGAGGGAGCATTTTTGCTCGTGTTCTGGTTACGAATGTGTTATTTGGACTTTTTGTTAAAATAAATAAATTCCAAGAGCTTCAGTGATGTCATTGTTCTCTGTCTTTTATGTCCTGCCCGTATTGTTGTGAAATGACTGATCAATGCACTCGTGTGTGAGGACATTTTTTGCACACACACACAAGTACTTCATGCTCGCTTCAGGAATGCAAATTGAACGAGTCGCCAGAGTCACTATTCTTCCACAACAATGAGTACATCTGAATTGTCTATCAAGAGAAAACACAAAAGCACCTGCCAGAGTTGAAGGGAAGCGTGTAATATAGAACTGAGACGCAATCTGTTCATCCGAGCGCTCGTGCTGTCGTCGCTTATGCACCTACTGCACAGGAACGAAAGCAAGTCCAAGTCAAAGCAACAACAGTTTATTTCCCCCACGGGAAAAAAAGAACAAGAAAACTCGGGCCTGCAGATCCCAATGTTTGTGGGGCGTTAGCTCTTTCTGTGTGTGTTCGGCACACTTGAATACTGTTGCTCTACACTGAAAGCTACAATGCAGTCAGTGGTCCACAGCTTTCTGTTTATGTTTCGCCGCGCAGAAGTTTCCAAGGAGACCATAATTGCATGCAGCGTATGTAGGTTCGGATAGATATGTACGGGCTCCCTGTAATTGCTCAAGTAAGAAAAAAAGCTGCAAAGTAAAGATAACCAGCGCCAGTCATTCAAGCGTGCTACAGTGCTTTCGTAGTACATATATCGATTTGTTTCTATCTGTTTAGTACTACGAATCATCCTTGTGAGGGATAGGAACACCAGTAACAAACCAGATGACTCAGCGTACAGGGTGGTCCAAGGAGTTGAAAGTCTTCTTCGTCCACCCTGTACGTGCACCCGGGACACACGGAATAAGAAGTGCACGTTTGAATGCACGTGGTCACGCATTCTCAATGTTGTGTACGATGATCCTTGCGTAGATGTGCGACAGCACTGCCGTAAATGCGATCGGAATGTAGCCTAGGTACTGGACCGCGAAGATGTACTCGAAAGCTCGATTGTAGAGCAGCGCCACGAGCAGGAACTGCACGACCGTGTGCGGGTTGAAGAGGCGCCACAGGTAAGTCACCATCCACATGGTGGACGACTTGAGCGCGGCGTTCTGCGCCCGGAGCTGCGCCTCCGTCAGTCCCGCCGTGGACTCGAGAGCGTCTTGGTACTCCAGCAGACTGTAATTCCACGCCACCGACGCCAAGAACGTCTGCATCCCATAGCGGAAGAGAAGCCCCACTGGCGCAGACGCCTTGCGCCAACAGGAGGAGCAACGAGTCTGTTTCTCCTTTGCAGCTACTCCAGCTTCAGAATCGGCCGGGATCTTGAGCACGTTGTACCCGTTGTTGCCCACCTTCAGCAGTGCACCAGTCTGATAGAATAGGAAGGCCAGGGCCAAGTAGAGCATGATGTACGCGACCCCGTCGCAGATTCCGTCGAGGTAATAACCCCAGGTGCCTGGTTGGAGCTTCATGACAGCGGAACTCTGGAGTAGACATGCAGATACATGTTAGGTCGGACATAACTTGGGCCATCGACTACCAGCACAAGCATCGCTATCCGTACAACCTTTACCAAAGAATTGCCACACCTGCTGATGCTCCTCCTGATTCCTCCTCCACCTGGCGACCCAACCGTCCAGACTGTCGGCGTAGTCGCGGACTTTGAAGAGCGCAACTCCCAGATATCGCGATCTGGGCGTCGGCGACGCCAACAAGCGGGCGCCTATGGCGGCTACGCCGAGACCCATGAACGAGACCGCGTCTGCAGAGAAGCTCTTGACTATGCCAGTGCACGCCACTGTCCAGTATGCCAAGGACTCGTCGATGTAGTGGATGGTGGGACCTTGAAAGAGCAGCTTCACCGAGATGGGAGCGAACGGCGAAAAAGCCTTTGACGCCGGGGTCAGTGCAGCAGTGGCGTTGTCCCTGCTTGGGGGCAAGGGCGACGTCTGCTGCAGGTTGATGTAGAGGGCCACGTCCATCCACATGAAGTAGACACAGGTGCAAAAGAGACTAACGGTCAGGTAGCTCACCTGAAACATCTTGGATTGTTCGGTTCTTCACTTGCTCATGTTCGGGGTGCTCGCGAATTAGCTTTAAAGCAGAAATCGAATCAGATCTCTACTACAGTTGACTTCGGATATCACAACACCATGTTAAGACGTCTCAATCAGTATTCCTGATTCCCCAAAGCGCCGTGGACTGAAATGCTTCGGAGATGTCAGCTTGTAACGTCAGTTTGGCCAGTTGAATTGGCCGTTTTCACTGGCAAAATGGAAGACATAAGTGGAAAAAAGACTTTTTTCGCTCATTTTCAGCGAAAATGAGAAAACTTTTTTGATTGGATGGATTTTTCTATGGACTTGAAGACCAGAATGCCGAGTGCGGACCACCCAATGTTGGTGGGGAGTCCGGGGCACAAAATAATGGCCTTTTTCTGTCCGGATTGACCTGGACAAGACGGGCGCTCCGCTCAGAAAGTGCCCCGGACAGAGCCTGACTTAGGTCATGAAGCTAAGTCAGGTTGGCACCAACAGAAAGGACATTTTCTGACTATCACAACTCATGGCTAAGAATCAGCTTAAAAAGTGCCTACTCTTGACAATGAGGGGAAAAAAACCAAGTCGGCAGTCGTCAAACCACACCTTCCCGAGGAAGATGGACTGTGTTGCTTCACACAACAGATATAAGAATTTTAGCTGCGTTCTGCCCCTTGGTATCTCTATGCATGACTTCCAGCCAATCGAGCTCAACCACCTGTTGAAAGCATCCTTCTCCACTGTGAGGAGCATCATCCTCTTTCCCTCCTTTTCCTGTCGTCTTTGGAAAGGTTGTGTGACCCAAGATTGAGCAGTTGCACAAACAGTTAAAAATCAGTCTCTAACTACAATGATTTAAATTGATTATAACATTTGAAACTTTTTCATCTTGCGCCTCATTTTGTGTGGTGTCACTCGTATTTGGAGTAAAATGATTGTTCGTCCAAGTCCCAATTCAGCCTCAGCAAGTGTTTCTCTATAGATTTTGAAATGCTTCTCAATCTTGTGTTTTCAACCTAAAACTTGATACATTGACTTGGTTCACTGGAAGTGGCCAGATGAAAGCTAATTCGCGAGTACCGTGAATGTTCTGGCTCACGTCAAACGTGTGCCTGATTCCTGAGACGGAAGCTGTTGTGAGACGTGGTATTTTTCAAGCCTGACTCAACATCTCGGAACTTGCACAGGCTTTTGAGAGTAGCAGCAAATGAGAGTGAGGAGCTGTCAAGTTCTTCCTATGGTCCGATCGAGAATTCCAGGGAAGAAGTCTCTGCTGTTCACATGGATGGAATCACTGGTGCCCCTTTGCTGTTGTCCTTTTCTATATAAAAAATAGTTTTGTGAACCGCTCCACACGTCCTCCTACGCTTTCACACACTTTTCACCTACTGGCTGATTTGAGCTACATTCTCGCTGCCCTCTTAACTTTCCCCCCAGGCTCATATGCGAAAGCAGAAAACTGATCAATTTCGCTTACTTTCTACTTGCTTTTCAGGCCGCGGTCGTCGAATGACGTGCAGTGCTTGTCCCTACGTCCTGCAGTGCGCGCTGCAGACACACGCTCGTAGTCAACGTCATCCACCACGCCGGAGGTGAAGAACTCGCTTATGTACACACGTGCACGACGACGCACTCGTGTTAATATTAGAATGGATATTGCTGCAGAAATAGGCACTCGATGATCTCACACACTGTATGAACTTATGGCAAGACGTTGTTTTCTTCTGCGCAGCGAGCAAATGATCCAATCCTTCGATTGTGTCCACGTCCATACATACATGTGCACGGTATTTTGCGCTATCATTTGAGGGCGATGACGGTTACACAGCCTGGAATGCGTTCAGGGCTCGTCTGGATTGGTACAACAAGGTCACTGATGACTCTTGATTCAAACTGGAACTGTCCACCAAAAACAGATAGCCTTGACCGTTTGGCAGTGTGCAAAAATAGAAGTAACCCAAGGGTTACTTCTATTGTTTTGGTTGATCGAACATTAAGGTTCGCTGTCATCATGGTTAAGTTCGTCACCTGAAGTCTGTGCTGAGCTCTTCAAAGTCTTCAATCTGCATTAGCACTCATATTTGTTGTACATTTTTGCAGCTGCAAGACTACCTGTTTTGGGTGGAAAGTTCCAGTTTAAATCGAGAGTCACCTGTGACTTTATTGCTAATTTACTGGTGCACCGATCCGGACGAGCTCTGGACAGGGTGTTTCACAATCAGCTTCTCTACCAAAAAGGCTATAATATTAGCTTGAGCATGTTGTATTGCCTATGTACTCATGAAGAGGGGAAAGGTTTTGAGACTGGTATCATTTTTCGTCGACTTCATTTTGCGGACAGCACCTTTATTTCGTGGCGGGAAGGGGGGGCAAAAAGTGGTCGGTGTTCCGTCATCATTGCTTGCACCACCCACTCTTCTGTAGTAAAGACGTGTGGCCTTTTTGTTCATTCAAGGTCGCAAAGGCCAC
>JAAUXU010048607.1_pt1 | contig 49035 bp, 39 predicted proteins | sample 7278151 | NCBI WGS metagenome assembly JAAUXU01 (sample SAMN14350113, study PRJNA611818) | marine sediment metagenome | isolation source: surface marine sediment (1.8m) | place: French Polynesia: Moorea | collected 2018-08
ACCGACCTCAGATTTTTAATATCACACACCTTTAGTAGTGGCCAATTGAAGTAATCACATTGAGTGAAAAAACAGTTTGCACATGTTACTTCAAAATTCATTTAAGTGTGTTAAGGTCTTTCTACAACAAGAACAACATGGAAGCAGCTTTTTTTTTAAGAATTACGAAGTTGCATTTAGCCTGCTTGACCCTGTATACAGAGTCGGGCACAAGTATTTAGACAAACCTGGAAATGTTTATAAGTCCTTAACTAATAGGAATTTTCAAATACCCTGCCCTTTTTCATGTTGGTCAACAATGACACCACAAATGTTTATAAAACAAATTTTTCACTAAGCGCCAAAATGAAGCCACAGGAGCAACACTGCAAAGTCACCTCTGAATTGTACTCGGCTGGCAATGATGCCAAGGTGATCATCAAGGCTATAAACTGCAACCGTGCCACTGTCTACAATCTTGTCAAGAACCTCAAAGCACTATGAGAACAAAGAATCCAGCCAAGATCATGGTCGTGGGCCTCATCAAGCAGCGATGGAAAGGTGATACCTGCCCAAATCTCTCCCCCCAAGTTTAGGCTAGCCACCACTGGATACATGGACCTCCTAGAAAAGGTGGTCTTGCCCTGGCTGGCATCTGTGTATCCTCCAGATACATAATTCGTGTGGATCCAAGACTTGGCGCCTGCCCCCGTGTCCAAGGCCTCCATGAAGTACTTGACCAGCAAATTTGATGTGGTGGTGAAGCCTGACGAGTGGCCATCTAATAGTCCAGATCTCAACCCGTGTGACTACTAGTTGTGGTCTGAGCTAAAGAAGAAGGTCAACAAGATGCCCCATAACAGCTTCGGGTCTTTGAAGTCCTCCATCAAGCAAAACATGGCCTCCTTCTCCATGGATGAGGTCGTCAAGGCCTGCTCAGCCATCAGGAGTCGACTTGAGGCCACGATCGAGGCTGAAGGCGGCCATATTGAGCAAACTATTCTGTTAAACACCACCCTTACATGTTTTGTTAAATACATATCGAGAAGTAGATCTGGATGCTGTTGCATATGGTTGAAATTTTGTTTAAGTACTTGTGCCCGACTCTGTATAGTCCTTCCCATAGCTCTTTTCCAAGAGGAAAATATAACCATGACGTCACCGTGAGCATGACATGCTTTGAACCAGTTGCTCTTGCGAAGTGAGTGAGAGTAGCAGATGCAGTCTTCCATGGGGCAGATGTTCTCCTCCCCATCAGTCTTCAGGAAGACCGTGAGTGCTTCCCACGCCTGATCGTACCTTCCCTTCCTCTTTGCTGCAGCGAGTTCATCAAGAATCAACTCAGTTGTCAGGGTTGCCTTTGCCGTCGATGACGATGTGACTGTTGGTGTGGTTGTTGGAGTCGCATGATCGAAGCTGATGTGGTCACTGTTGTCTCAGCAACCAGTAGATGCTCACGATTTCCTTGCAGCAAGGCAGCACTGGCCCTTTTAATCATGACGGGCTTGGACACATGTGGCCGCCTGTTGGTATAAGAGCACACTAGATGGCCCTGTCAATATTTTTTGACTTTGCCCTGAAGGAAGTGGAAAGGCTTGAACCCCAGACCACCTGAGTTTGAGCAAGACATTCAACCCCTCGACTATCCTGCCAAAAGGGTGGACAGGGGCTCACTGACAGATAATTTCTGTAGCAGGCCATACAGCAGCTGCCATTGGTCATATCAGGCCCATGTGGCCCATTCTGCCTGCAGCAGACTATGCAGCACAGTTTCGTGGCTGCCCTGAGCTACTAAGACTGTACAAAAACCACACACTTATAAAAAAATAGTGTGAAGTATTTGCAAAAAGTTTGGAGTTGACCTGCTTGTGTCATTTTCTAGTAGCAGGTTGTACTGTATGGTGGGAATTTACATCAAGCTACAGGCACTTGGCTGGATGGTGCTCGGCTGAATTGGCACTTTTCGCCAAACTACTGACCCTCTTGTTTTTGTACACTTTCATTAAAACATATAACTTTTCTTAGGTTGATTTCATGTCCGGACTTTTGATGCGAGCAGTGAGGAAGGAAGTCTCAGCATTTAAGATATTTTTCTGGGTGTACGTAAACTTTTTGCCGCAGCTGTACGTGCGTTCATGTTACTCAGGCAGAAGAGCAAAGGAATTTCGGGTTCATGTGTTACTTATTCAAGACTCACGTATTGCGCTCAGTTTTCTGGAATCACGCAACCTCTTCCTTTCTAGTCAGTCAACGCCGGCAGGAACTTACACTTGAGATCAAAAGTGTCTGCCCCATATTCTTCTCAGTTATATTGACAACCGATGCATAAAAGGACAACTAAGTAAAGTCGTCTTCATAGCGTTTAAATAGCATAGAATAAAGTTTGCTTTTTGTACCGTCCTGTGCAGGTCAAGACACACGGACCAAGGAATCGCTTGAACTTCAAAAGATGACAATCTTATTAGGACAACTATTGAAAACCCCTATACATAGCGGTCTTTCTTCACCAAATGTTGCCTTTTTTTAAGTCGCCTAGAGAGGTCAACGTTCTCGTGGAACTGCCTCACAAAGTTTTCAGCTTTATCGACTAGCCTCGTTGTAGGTCCTTGAAACGTACAGGAAATGTCGCGGTACTGAAGAAATGTCTTCATATTCCCGAGAAAAAGAAAACCTCAGCTCATGTCTTTGCAAAGGTCGGTAAAGCAGAAAAAGAATCAATTTCTTTCTCATATCTCAGGCACTTGATGCCTTGAGCTCCGAATGCCGGCACATCCGCATTGCTTTCGATCAAACCAGAGTGACGCACGCGCATTGCACGCATTGTACCAAGAGATACATCATAGACAGTTTGCCGCCCAATTATGTCGGCAGGAAATTCCTTTACGAGTGCTTGTAATAAATCCGCTTATTATCAGTTGTGTGACTTGCGTCGTCGCAACTAATTCCTCGCGAATCAGGGGAATTCTGCAAAGAAAAGGAAAGAAGCAGCGAATGCGGCGATTCGCTGCTGTGTGTGCACAATGCACATCGGTTGTCAAACACACGTATTCAGCCATTCATTTGCCTTCTTCCTCTGCGTCACCCACTCTTCCCCCCCCCTCCCCTTTTTTTTACTCCCACTCTGGAAAACCTGACTTACTCAGGCAAGAAGGAAAAAATGGGAAGATTTTGGCAACCCTACCGTGCTTGAAGCCAGTTTTGTTATTCATCAAGGCACTGAGACGCTTTAAATGCATGTTTTGATGGCTGACAATGAATGCTCTTTCATGCATATTAAAGGTTGGCGCTGATTGGCATATAACCATTGGGGATAGCCATTGGCTTTAAGGGGACTAGACCATCACTTGTCTGAATCTCTAAGGATGATCTGAAGGACCTGACGTAGGCTAATTCTTTAGAAGGGACTCGCTCGTGCGTAGGAGAGGGAAAATAAGAGATCATGAAATTCCAGACCAGCAACAACCAGATGCCTGGAGCTAAAGTGACGCACCACTTACTCAATGGCAGGCAGGCGCAGTAGTGTGGTAGCAAAGAGTGCGGTGCTTTGTACGTCGTGAGCGTCCCTTTTCTGTGCGCATTCAAGGCTATTTTGGCGTGTGTGACTGCGCCTTCAGCGGGGGTGGGGAAGAACTTAACGGGTTCTTCCGGCCTTCCTTTCAACGGTTTCGATGACTCATGACTTGTCGGTCTCTCTCTCTCTCTCTCTCTCTGCTATTTTTTCCCCGGGGAAACGGCCTCAACTTGTTCAGCGGTCAGGAATTTCTTCTCCAATTGCAGCCAAATCGCGCCTCCTCCGCCATATTCCAAGGCGCATTTGCCAAAACTTTGTTATGAGTGCAAGGACGGGAGCAACATTTTCTCAGCAACGGTTTTAACGGACGCATTTTCTGGCGTCGCCCTTCTTCCAGCGCCATCAGCAAGTAAGGTACGTACAGTACGAGAGCAGAAAAAATTGAGGGAAATGCGTACTTGTCACGTGAGGAGGCAGCTACACCTATCTGTACTGTGAAGAATATTGCGGGTGCCTGCACGTGGATTCATAGCCAAGCCCGATCCAAACATCATGACCCCAATTCGACTCAACATGAAGACTTAGAAAGACCAAAGCTTTTACGCATCTTGTCTACTGTAAGATCGAATTTCGATCGTCGTGGCGTTATGAAGCAGAACAAGGACGCTTTCAGTTGACAAGTCGTTCAATGAACGGTCCATGCAAGCTTTTTTGTCTTATGTTGTTACTCTGCAGAATAGGTAGACGCATGCATTTATGCGTTTGAGGGCAAGGCAGAAATGACGGAAAACACCTATCATTTTTGTGATTTGGTGGCCTTGTTTAACCGCCAATTAGGCTGCTGCGGGCAGGGGTAGGGTTGGGCTCCATTTTTGGTCTCTTTTTCGAAAATTTCGCCCTTCCATTGATTACTAGTGATGAGGGGAGGGGGGGTTGGGTCGGCTCTTCATCCCATTCGAGTCAAGTCGGAGTCTTGGCTGGATGTGTGATTTCGGAATACGCCTAACCCGACTCGGGCTGAGGATTCGACGTTTTGTAGCATGTGACAATCCGAGATTTGTCGCAGAAGTGAAGAAAAATCTGCTCCCATACGAATTTGCCAACAAGGTCGGAGTGGACACCGGATGCAACGATCACTGGATGCAAAGACCAGGCGGATGCAATGATCATTCGGCCAAGTCTCCATTCAAACCATCTTTGTACCGTTACTATGAATGATGTGATGATCGGATGGATGTCGCGACTGCGAACAAGCGACGGTCCCAAAGTTATCGTTGCATCCATCGTCCACTGCATAACTTCTCTCAGGAAATATGATGCGGACAAGGACGGGCACTGTTAAGGGGTCTTTGATAAAGTCGTCTGTTATATCAATTTACTGAAAGTTGGTGGTACATATGACCCCGACTAGGATGGATTTTTGACCTGTTCAGATTTTTGCCAGGCCTGGATACGAGTCGAACCCGATTCAAAAGTCCTGAGACCCGGAGTTGAGCTCGCTTCGGGTTTTTCCGACCCCGACTCATCACTATTGATTGCTTGGTCATGCTACGTGACCGCATCAAGTGGTGCTTGGGAGGCATTTTTGTACGATTGGGTGTGTCTGACGCGAAGAAACCAGCACGCCTCATGCATCGGTCAGAGGAAAGCCAAGTGTATAACAAAGACAGAACAGAAGAAAGAGTCTGAATGCTCGTGATTATAACGTCCTGTGAGATCACAGCAGTGGTCAGAGAAAACTACCTAGTTAGCGAGCGAAACCTCCTCGTTGCATTTTTCCTCCCTAAACAAAGGCAGACAAAAAGTTGGAATCACACGCAAGAGGCTGGGAGGGGAAGGGGAAGGGGAAGGGGGGGGGGGGTCGGGTTCGGGTTAGGTTATGCCCCATGCAGGGACACGCCTACTACGGAATGCTGCACATATGTACATACGTACACAGCGACGACGAAAAGCACACACCGGAAAAAAGGAGATATCATGATAAACTGATCTATATCTAGTCCACTGATGCTGAGTTAAGGCGCGTTTACTTTGAGACACTGGTCGACCCTTTTTGGTTGTCACATCGTGGGGCTGAAGAGAGCAGGAAAAAAGGCGCTGTTCATTGGAGACGTCGAGTAACGTCGGAACTTTTACACTACGCTCGGTGTTCATACACCAGATTCATGGACTGATGCGTGCAATCGAGCCCCCAGTGGAAAAAGTTAATCCTATGTGAACTCCTTGAGCGCTTGAACTATGCAGTCACACACATGCGTGGCTGTTCTAGTCCATAGTAGTAGTAGTAGTAGTAGAGAAGTAGTAGCATCCAGCGCGCACGCGCTCTAGCGTGCGTGTAAAATATAGTAAGGAGAGACTTGGTAGGAGGCTTTCTGCAGTATTGATCTGACTGTCCTGGATGGCAGTTGAAGCTGCTGCGGCTGCTTTTGGCACCAGAGGAAGAAAAGGGAGGAGCCCCCACCCCATGCAATCCTCGGGGAAGAAGAATGCTTGTTTTTTGTGGGCTGTAAGAAGATAAGCGGAAAAAATTGCCAAAATGCGAATTTGACTCTGCCACAGGAAGGAAGAAAGGAAGGAAAGAACAAGGTAAGACTCATTGTAGCTGAGGATCCATGCCTAAGTGCATGTGATCCGTGATGCAGAAGTTGTCTTCGCCACTTATCGAGAAGAAATTTGCAGCTTCGCCAATGCTGCTGCTGTGGTTGCGTTTTTTTCTTCGCTGGTCGAAAACCGAGTTTGGCGCTGTTTTCCCACAGAGAAGCCGCGTAGACCTTGAATTTTACACTAGACACAATCCAGGAATAATTTTGCCTTCCGCTCCGAAGGCACGTTTTCCCACCAAGGCAGTGGTAAAAGAAAAGTGAGTCATTGCAGTCATGTTGGATGTTCCGCCTTCCCCCAGTATCAATATGAACATTGGGTTCAACGCTTTTTCTTACAGAAGACCTCATTTCATCTTCCGTTGGCTGAAATACCAAGGTCTCTGCACACTAACGTGCTGAAATTGTCCTTACTAAGTATGTCATAATCTGTGGGCATAAGGCCTCTCCTTGCTATAACGCTCAGGTAGGCCACAAGTGAGGTAGCATTGAACAAAGCTTGTTCCTTCTCCTGCATAAGTAAGGTTATGTGAACTCGCGCAACACATAAGTTATGTGGGTTAGGGCGCGCTCACCCTGGTGGAGTTGGATGTCTGCTCGCAGATGTGTGTCACGTGGCCAGCACGGAGTTTCTACTCAATGCTATGTTCAGTCCGCGGGCTTGTGTAGACAGTGAACATCCGCCAGTGTAACTGGGGCCAAAAGTCAAGCACGAGCATTGGCTCGGTGTGTAGGATGTATGCACTGTGCACACATAGGTGGCGCTGACTGCACTGTGTTCGTAGTACAGTAGCGCTTGCATTATTGCGGATCATATAGAGAAATAGAAGGACGTATCAGTTTCATGTAGGTCCCAAATGCCTACGCCGATGCAGCAGCTCATGAGCTTTAATCCTAAACTAAAGGTTTACTCGTGTTTCTAAGGCCTAAAGTTATCAACAGTAAAAAAAGGGCATAAAATTGACGTCGACAAAGAGGACGTCAAAATTCCGTGTTTGCTCTGAAACACAAGAGCCAGGACGAGGAGAGAGGACCTCTTATCAGCAGGGGCCGGAATTTTAGGCACATCAACCCTTTGTTTTTCCTCTAGCTGTAGCAAATTTGGCTTTGCACCTCCTCCGACTCGATGATCGCAGTCCACGTGGGCAACGCCAGTGTCAACAATCTGTAGAGCTTCTTCATCCTGCACACCAACTTGCACGTCAGATGTCCTTCCCTAAAATGCCGAGACACACTTATCAGTGTTTGCAGCACCAGCAGCGAAATTATGCTGCAGGGCACTCCTCTCTTCCTCGCCGCATTAAAACACTTTTCTTCCACGCAAAACTAAGGAAAATCTCGCCTGTCCTTCTCATAGAGCCCAGTAGCCAGCAAATTGTCAGTGAGGCGTGACGTACATCAAAGTATCCAGACATACACACAGTCAGGTCAAAAAGTTCTGCGCACCCCTGAATTCTCCACCAAGCATCGACAAAGTTCAGTCATTATGAAGTTATCACTCAGCTATTTAGAAATTGGAGTGGAAGACACAGGATGTGTCATGTGTCCCCTTTTCAAAAACCGTCATAGATACTACGTGCAGCGAGTGAAAAATGCGGCCTAACTTCTGTTTGACAGCAACCGGGAGCGCACAAACTTTCTGACCTGACTTCGTACCTCTTCCTTCCCCTAGGTCTGAGTCGAGTTCACCATGTCCGTGCTGGAGTTTGAGGAGCGCTTCGAGCAGAGCTGGGAAGAGGTGAGCTTGGCATTCATAATGAGTCTTAAAGACATGTGGTAATATCCGTACCTCCTTAATTCACTTGCAACACGCTGTGACGTTTGTCAGAGCTGGCAAGAGGTAAGAGATTCGATTCGTCCATGTCATTGCTCACCTGTAGCATACGTGCACGCATACATACAAAGAATGTACGTACGTGTAGCAGTTGATATTGGACACCCGTGTCCTCTATCTACACGTTTTGCGTACTTTCAGTCAGGCTTCACAGAAGCTACTGCATGAGTTTATTTTGGCTGTTGCTCAGTCACTTTGCATATTTCATGTCATCAGTCCTACCAACTTCCCAGACACTTGGAAGAAAACATGTCAACTCGTACAACTTAAACGCATCTTTTTGTATCATGCACGGATCGCGAGACATGAAAACTTGAAAGCTGCTTCGTTTTCGTCGTCCTCGCCTTCTTGCATGAGCCGAGGAAATGGCTTTTCCTCCTTTAAAGTAACGGCAAGAGGCTAAAAATTTGCAAAGAGAGAGACCTTCAGCGTGAGTTCATAATTATTAATCAGCAGATTGTAATGACTGCGGTATCGCATGACTTCATTTTTTCCCTCTTTCCCTATGAATCGTCCGTGTAAAGACGACTCCTTGCCTAACGATGACGCCTTGGTGATATTTGGCGATCGCTCACGAGCTCGCGAGTACGCAGACACCTGATGAAAGAAAGAAAGAATGAGAGAGAGAAAGAGGAAAGACTTCTTTGATGTGTCGCAAATGGGCGCAAATATGGGAAAACATGGATGACGAACAGCATTTTTGCGCTTGCTCATACTGAGCGGAAGAGGGGAGAGAAATTGGTCGACCCCCGGCAAACATCCGGCAAAAATGAGTGAGCGATTAAACTTGGCACGATGATGATGATGATTATTTCAAGATTGCAGCTCCCCGGAAAAAAAAAGATTTCGCAAACACTTTTATGGTAGGTACGACAGATATCTTGCATCAAACGCGATCCCTTTGCTGCTTAACTACTCGTGCCCTCGTAAAGCGCATTTTTACAAGGTTTGTTTCATGCACTTTCTGTATCTTATCTGAGAATTATAATTTTTCGAGGTTGCTCCCTTACAATCTACGCGTTGAGCTGTATCAACACGCAGGGGGGCACATTTAAAAGATAAGCGCCCTTTTTTAACAGACGATCTCATTTCACTACAAGCATGTACACACAAACAGCGTACAGTCGGGACGTTCCGGTACTTATGTACTACGGGGCAGCAGATGAATTGTGCCATGAGTACTGATTAATGAAGTACTTAGTGAGTAAGCTGCTCATATGAACATTGCGAAAAAAATCGACGTATGCGTAAAGCATTACTTGGAATCTGCAATCAGATCTTTTTGTCTCACAGATTAGCCCCAGTGGCGAGACGAGCATTCACGATGCCGACCTGAAGAATGCACTGGACCTCGCTGGCTACAAGCTGCCAAATCACCAAGTCCGTGAGCTCCTGCAGGACCTCAAGGCCGAAGGCAAGGTGGGGGCGGACCAGAGGGTCTCCAAGGACCTGTTCAAAGAGGTAAGAAGATAGGATATGCATCATATTAGAAGTCAACCCTTTGTGAGCGACTCATCAATGAGTCAACAGTCTGGTTTCATCTGTTATTAACATGTATAAAAAGCCTAGGTTGTCACAAGCTGTAGGGTAAATTTGTCATATCTCAGGCCAAAGTCGATGTCTTTTAATGTTTTTGTCACAATAACAATATTCATAGCACTCCTGACGAAGCCTTCATTGCCGTAGAACATAGAGAAGTAACAGGTGTGGCTGACGGTGAAGGCTTCCGCATTACTAAGGACGTAGTATGTTGTCGTCTGCTCTACGTCTATATAAAACAAGTGTGTTCAGTCTGACATTCCCAATCCGGCGTGTGGATGGACCAGAACCCTTGTAGAAGTCATGTCTAGAGTTCAAGTGCAACTTGAAAGTGAACTCCTAGAAGAAGAAGACGGTCCCCAGAAAGGAGAAGTTGACAAGGTCGACTAAAGTGTTAGCCCCCGCGTGCTCAAAAGTCGCTCAGTTCCGGAGGTGGATCGAGCTGTTAAAAACCTCGAGCCATAGCTTTGTCGAGCTTTCTCGTTTCGAGCCTCGCGAGACCTATGGAGGGTTTCTGGCAATTTTTTTTAGTGATCTAGCGGAAATTTCGAATGAATCTGAAACTGCCTTTTTAAAATAACAAAACTGAATGAAATTTGCCGGACATGTTTGTCAGTGGGATTGACTAGATCGACTACTGGGCCGGGCAGACCAAGAACATCATAAAGCCCTCCACAATTTGAGATAGAAAAAAATGGATCTAGCCAAACCGAACCGGGCAGAGTCGACTTTCTTTTTTCGAACTTTTTGTCTTGCCGCCCTACTGAGGCCGAGAGCCATCTAGAGCGACCAAAATCGGCAGGTTCGCGAGCTATTTTTGAGTCAAGCCCAAAGCCCGCTCCACCTGTAGCTCAGTTCCGTAAAACTAATCATTGTTCGCCTCTTTCTACTTTCAGATATGTCGGGCTCAGAAGCTGCAAGATCGGACCAAAGATTGGAAGACCACAAAGGTCATCACCGAAGACGACGCCATCACAAACAAAAGTATGTAGAGCTCTGTGATTTACACGAAAAGAAGCTATTCTGTACGTACATATACGCGCGTGCAGACACACATATTGAACTGCTCGTATTACAACTGTACGAATCATATAACGCACAGACACAGATGTTTTCATGCCTTAAATTCGCCCACGCACTTCTAAATTGCAATTGCTTTTATCACCTATCTCCAATGAATCATCCCTTTTTTACTCTTTAAGGCCAACATGGCTACAGCTATCACATGATATTCAAGGAGGAGCAACGCTCCTTCTCCAACTGGATCAGCGCCAACCTGGGCGAGATGGAGGACCTGGCGCACCTCCTGCCGCTCAAGGAAGATGGAGCTGACCTGTACGACAAGATCGGAGATGGTATACTCCTTTGGTAAGGGACCAAAAAAGCAGATACCGGTATGCAGCATGCAGCTGACTGCACAAATTCATGCATCTCTCCAGTAAGCTGGTCAACTTTGCTGTGCCTGACACGATCGACCCCCGCGTGATCAACAAAGGCCCCAAACTCAGTCTTTTCAAAAAGCACGAAAACCTGACCTTGGCCATCACCTCAGCCCAGGCCATCGGGTGTCACGTCGTCAACATGGACAGCCACGTGCTCACGGAAGGCAGACAACATATCGTACTAGGACTCCTGTGGCAGATCATTGCTGTAATAATAATAATAATCAGCTACCTAAGCTAGTCAAAGTACTTGGGTAATGACGCCGATCTCTCTTCAAGCGCTTCTTGTTTGACGGCATCACGCTCCAGAACGTTCCTGGGCTGGTAACTCTGCTCAGAGATGGAGAAAAGGTCGAGGATCTTCTAAAGATGTCGCCGGAGCAGATCTTGCTCAGATGGGTCAACTTTCAGCTTGAAAGGGTATGTTTGGTCTTACAAATATTCCGCTTATCGCCCACTGTTTTACCCTTTAAGCACATGTAATCCGTATAACTATGTCTTTTCATTTTAAATGGTAGGCTGGTACAGATAAGCGTGTGACCAACTTCTCCGGTGACATCCGCGACTCTGAGGCTTACGCGCACCTCATCAAGCAAATCGCGCCCAAGGACGCTCACGTCAACATCGCTGCTCTGGGCAGGAAGGACCTCATCGAGAGGGCTGAAGGAACTTTGGAACAAGCAGAGAAGATTGAATGCAGGTAAGTGGAGTAAGCATTTATTATTATTTGAGCATCTTCATTCTTACGGACAAGAGGTTTTTTTTACGTATACGTAGCTTAAGTTAGCAAATCATGCATCTGGAGACTTTGATCTCTTCTCGTAGCACAAAGGAGCTGTTTGCGTCATTTGGTACATCGATAGAGTGAGATTAGAACAACACCTCCGAATTGTTGATATAGTAAGTTCAAAAGTTCGACTAAGTTCAACATCTTGTAATTCCCTTATGTTGGTAAAACTTGGAGTCAGGAGCAAAATGACGCTGTCACTGTCTTACTTCCTATGCCCCTGTTGGCGTGACGAGAATTGAATGAACACTGTTGCACATCACGAGCAGCATTGTAGCTGTCTCTTTTCTTCCTGTTTAGGGCCTTTGTCACCGCCTCCGACGTGGTCAACGGCAGGGAAAAGCTGAACTTGGCATTCGTGGCCAACCTATTCAATAACTATCCAGCCCTTGATGAACCCGATTCTGAAGAAGTGTTGCCAGAGATCCAAGAAACGAGAGAAGAAAAAAGTAAAAAAAAAAGATTTTGAAAATGCCTTCATCGAGGTACTACAGCGAATGTTTTCATTCCCCAGTGTATCGCAATTGGATGAACTCACTGGGAGTGAGTCCCTATGTGAACTATCTTTACGGAGATCTCTACGACGGACTCATCATGTTCCAGATCTATGATATCATTCAACCAGGCATCGTCAGTTGGAAGAGGGTTGTCAAGTACGTCATACTGTCTGAAAGAGAACCTAAATCATCGTCTTTGGATTATTTCATAATAGGAAAGACCAGTTCAGCAAAATCCATGCGAAGCGTATAGTGCAGGTGCTAGAGAACTGCAACTACGCCGTGGAGTTGGGCAGAAAGCTCAGCTTCGTCCTAGTCGGCATCGATGGCAATGACATCATGCAGGGAAACAAGACTCTAACCCTCGGATTAGGTAAGGCTTATTAGAGCGAAGATCCGTCTTCAAGTTGTACTATAAAAATGTGTTGATCTTACAAGTGTGGCAACTGATGCGCAAGTACACGTTGTCGCTGTTGGCCAAGCTGAGCCCCGACGGCACCCCCATCGTGGAGACTGAAATCCTCACGTGGGCCAACCAGAGGTTGCAAAACAAGGGCATTCACGTGAAGCACTTCCAGGTAAGCAAACTATAGTGACAGAAGTGAAGTCAATCCTAAGAATCCACTTTATGTTGTTCTTGCAGGACCCTGTGAACCGCACTGCATTACCAGTGATCCACTTGATCGACTCCATGAGAGAAGGCGTCATTGACCACTCGTTGGTCAAGGAGGGAAGCACGCCAGAGGTACATAAAATGCTCGTGAGCTTTGCTTGAGCAAAGTCACTGGACATCTTTCTTTTTCCTCCTAGGAATGCATGAGCAACGCCAAGTATGCCCTGTCCATGGCCCGAACATTTGGCGCTCCAATTTATGCATTGCCCGAAGACCTGACTGAGGTCAAGCACAAGATGGTCATGACCGTCTACGCAAGCCTCATGCTCGTGGACATGAAGTAAAAACAAGATGAAGATGGAGCTCACTTTCATAGTAAAGTTCGATACCGAATACTGAGTCAAGAAAGGTTATGCTAATGTTAAAGGTGTGAAAGAAAGCTGCATTACCTAAACATGGTTCGTATTATTCTTAAAATAAGACTTGAAAATTATCAAAAGTGTAAATTTTATCCACCCCACCCTGTGTGCACAAATGATGCAGAATCTGGTGAGAGATGACGTTTGGTTGTGAGCACGTGAATGTGAATTCACTTTCAAAAACTTTATTGATCTTGTTGATGAAGCAGTTCCCCACTTATGTAAGCCTACGATGTGTCATTACGTCCTTTGTATAGCATTGTTTGTTGCGACTGAAGAATGTTTCCCTCATTTATACTGACAATACCAACATACCTTCTACGACGGACCTCGTGGCACAAGTTGATTGCCACGAAGTTGCATGAATCGTTCAAAAATAAAGTGAATGTATAAAAGTAGAACGTTTCAGTCATTAGCAACGGTACAGAAAATGTTGACTGTGCATGCTGCAACAAGCTCGTGTGCAGCTTTTGTGCATCTGTGCACCAGTAAGTCGATCAAGGATTGATCCTTGACCAAGATCCTCATCCATGGCATACTACTAATGCCTGACACAACTTTCACTGCAGTAGAAAAGTGGGAAGAGATCTCGGAAAGATGGGACTACATTTTGGCCTGCCCTTCAACGGATTCCTCTTGGAGCACTCATAACGACGAACTGCAGAACCAGGACCCTACGACATTCATCGTTGAGGTTGCGTGAACGAGCGCTAAAGTTATTGCGTAGGTGATAGTAGCAATGCAGCTGTCGACTGCTCGTGTGCCGCGCTGTAAGTTGTCGGGTTGGCTCAGGATTCAAGATACTCGAGTCAAAGTCAGCATAAACCTTTTCAGGGGTTCCGGACTGAAAAAATTCCATGGCTCTTTCCGTGGTGATCCCTTTACTTGAACCTTGTCATTTGGGTGAATTTGAGGCAAGGTCCAGTTGGACCTAGTCTGAAGCTTGGTCTTGCCGGGTGACATATGAACTATGCAACGTGAACCTCAAATGAGTGTTGTCTACCCCAAGTGTAAAGTGACCTATGAATTGCTGAAGGAAGATAGTAACCCATTGTCAGGTGCTGGTGGCCATTGGTTGAAGGTGCCCAGGAGTAGACCTTGGACAAGTCAGGCAGTGTTCTTTCCTCAAGTAGAAGACTGACTCGAGCCGACATAGAGAACCTCATCCTGAAACTTAGCGCTACACATGGACAGCTGCTTACCTCCGTAAGCTGTCTACGGAGCTACAGCTACTTTATCCACGCTGTGGAAGTTGCTTCACTTGGATAAGCATTGAAGCTATATTTTCTCTGTCAAGCCCTCGAACAAGACTTGTCATCATGCCTCCGAAAAAGGGCGGTGGGGCCGATAAGGTGTCCAAGAAGGCCGAGCAGAAGAAGAAGGAGAAGGTCATAGAGGTGAGGCCGCAGAAGGAGTTGTAAGTGAAGTTGGCTGTTAATGTTTTACGTTGTCCTTCCTCCAGGACAAGACCTTCGGTCTCAAAAACAAGAAGGGCAGCAAGAACCAAAAGTACATAGCACAGGTGGAGAAGCAAGTAAAGCAAGGCGGTGATCCCAAGGCCCGGAGGATGGAGGAAATGCGGATAGCAGAGAAGAAGAAGAAAGAAGAAGAGAGGAAGAGGATGGAGGAAGAGAAGAAGCTCTTCCGACCGGCCGTCGTGCAGCAGTCCGTAGAGGCTGGTGAGCTGATGAATTTTTGTCATCGCGCTGATGCGTCATCAGTGCACATGAGCATTATGTTATTGGACTTCTTACTTTGCTCGGACAATTCAATGCCATGAACGCCTTCTTCCAGGTGTCGATCCCAAGTCAATCTTCTGTGCGTTCTACAAGCAAGGATTGTGTAAGAAAGGCGCTAAGTGCAAGTTCTCGCATGACCCTGAGGTGAGCGTTGTCACCTGTTCACTTCTGCCTATGCACCTAAACTATGTTCTTGTCTAGATTGAACGCAAAGCTGCCAAACGCGACCTCTACAGCGACTCCAGAGACCCCAAGAAGGATGGGGAGACCATGGACGACTGGGATCAAGTGAGTATTGGATCTATGAATGTACCCTGACGAAGGGACAATCCTAAATGTCATTTTTACTGACCAGGACCAACTGAACGATGTCATCAGCAAGAAGCACGGGCAAGAAAGGTCAAATCAGACGGACATTGTGAGTGCACCTGCCCTGTTCGTCCATGGGGCACTTGTTATACGGTCTCATGTTACAGATCTGCAAATACTTCCTCGAGGCAGTGGAGAACAATAAATACGGATGGTTCTGGCAGTGTCCGAACGGTGGCAATACCTGCATGTACCGGCACGCTTTGCCGCCCGGATTCGTGCTGAAAAAGGTACAGTTTAAGAAGACGTCATAATTCCACTGCATTCGTACACGTATGCATCGTTTACTACCACTAGCATCTACAAATGACATGTCAACCGCAAGCTGCAATGAAGTGTGCATACCTACGCTAGGTTCTTGTCCTCATTTCTGTCCCAGGAAATGTTTGCCCGGAGGCAAATGTTGGCAGGAGAGCAACTAGCCGTGCAAAGCGTGTAATGCTGGTCTTGAGCGCTTGCTATGGCGCTGACGAAACGACTGCTCTCAATGCCATTTGATAGACTCGTCTGCCTCTGTGCCATTCCCCAACGCTTCTGTGCTCTTCTCTACGGGTCTCTTTGAAGTGACAGCTTGTCACATGCTGTTGTACTATGCACAGTCAGGCTCAAAAGTATACAAAACACCGCAAGATTTGCCCAGTTTTAGCATATACTGCGCTCTCAGATGAAGCTCCAGGAATAACGATCATAGTGCTTCTGGTTCTCTATATTGATGCTTGCTATGGAAGTACTTCGTGTGCATGGTTCATGAAACGTTGCTTTCCCAATGGATGGATAAAAGGGGGGGGGGTGTCTATGACATTACTTAAACAGTTCTCATAGTTCATGAGATCGACATTCTTATGGGGAGATTTTTGCCGCCAACCCCACGTCAGTCTGCTCAAGTTCAGTTAAAGTTTTCGGTTTTCTGACATAGATGAACTCTCATTTCAATGTGGCCCAAAGGCCTTATCGACTGTCAGGTCAAATCATCGTCAAAACCCAACAATTACGTGCTCATGTTCATGTGTACAGCAATCGGTCAAAAAGGCGACGCAATAGAGCATTTGCTCTCGTATTAAGAATACATTTGGCACCCTTTTTTGCTCCATATGTACCTACGGTACTGAACGGATGGCTTCGAAAAGTAGTTACTTAACTTAAATGTTATACAAATGACAAAGTGTTAATTGCGTATGTTCGAAGCCACTTTTATATATTCCCGCTCATTTTCTCGATTCCTTAGAAGCCCTCAAAATGTTTTTGTGTAACAATAACTCATCATGCAACTTCTGACTGATTTCACATGCATAAGTTGTATATGTTTCGCTGACCATTCCAGAAGGTGGTCGAAGTGGCCCCTACCAGTCGCTGCCAGCACCACCACCGCAACAAATATTTTCCTCATCACTCAGAAGTTGTATTATGAGATGTCATAGGTTTCATACGCATAAAATTTCATTCAAAGAGCTTTCCAATGCCACCAAGGTGGTCAGGATCAGATCACAGAAAGTGGGTCTTCAATTGTTTTCATATCGAACCAAACATCCTGCACCATCTCATTGTCTCGATACTTTAGCTCTTAATTCTTGAAACACGCAAATGTCGAGGTGTTATGAATACTTTCCAGTCTGACTGTACCAGTGTCAATGAATTCATCAATTCAAATCTACTTATTGTTCAACACTGGCGTGACTGCATTGCTGAAGTGCTTTTTTTCTTCCATTTAGGATAAGAAAAAGGAAGAGAAAGGTGAAGAGGTCTCTCTGGAGGAACTCATTGAAGAGAAGAGAGCCCAGCTTAGCTCAAGGACAGACCTTACGAAGGTTGATAGCGACCTAAAGTACCATAGGATTTATGAAACATTCTATCGCCGTCTTTTTTTACCTAGGTGACCCTGGAGACATTCGTGCAGTGGAAGAAGCGCAAGCTAAAAGCAAAGGCTGACAAAGAGAAGAAGGACAAGGAGAAGCGAAAGGACAAGTATAAGGCTGGTCTCACTATAGGACTCTCGGGAAGGGAAATGTTCATCTTCGACCCGAAGATGATGGGTGCAGATCAGGTAGTGTAAATTATACTTTCATAATTGCATGCATGCATTTATGAGTCGCTGTATAATTTGGTCCAACTCAGGATGACGAGGAGGGTGGAGAGGCGTTCGACCTGAGTGCTATGAATCGTGACGACGGTGACAATGGGGAAGACAACGTCAAAGTTCATGAAATCAAGTTCGACGAGTACGGGATCATGGACGATGGGTTGGACGAGACCACCAACGAGCAGCTCAGGAAACTCAAAGGAGGCAAGTATTGACGAATTAAAGGGCTGAATGTTTTGGACGGCTTCAAAATGGTTTACACTAGACGCACTCTTAAACTTATCCTGGAGGAAGAAAGTCTGATTTCATCCGAAAGGCAAACACTTCAACTGTCAAAAGTTTTCGCTAATCACACCCTTTCTCTCGTCCATAGTTTCTTGTATGTAGATAGCGACGTAACCGCAGTTAAGTGGTATCTTAAAGTTTCAAGACTTAAGTTCTTTCCAAGAGAGTACACAGTGGGCTCCAATTATTCGAGTGTCGGATACAAGAGTACTCCGTTAATCTATACTATATTGGGATGGACCTGGCGCGAACTCTATAATGGTGTTACTTTGTTAAAAGGGCATTTCCTCACTTGAACAGTTTTGTCAAGCAGAGGCGGCTGTAATTGACAGTGTTCCCATTGAGTAAGAGACCTTAATTTAAGCTCTCGCCACTAATAGAAACTGTACATTGACACAAGAGGTATAGACATTATTTTTGAACCGAGCACATGTGCGTGTGACGCAACGTAATGTATCGGTGTGTTGAGTGTCGTCGTATAATGTAGTAGAATGTTATAACTGAGTCGATTGCTGGTTGAAAGAAGGGGGTTACTTCCGCTAAGTCATCCATACGTTATACGCTAGCTTGGGCGGGCGTTGTCCCGTAAAGGCGGATATCGAATTCCCGGGAGATAAAGAAGCTTATGGAGTCGGTACATTTAAGCCGGAGAAAGAAAACGAGTGTATCGTAAATCGGATTGCGCTACGATTCAATCCCATTTGGGCAATGTACACCAGCTGGGCTTAACTGTGCTAAGAAGGCATGTGCAAAGGCCATATTTTTCTGCGTGCGTTCAACACGTAGTGAAGAGTGACATGGATGCTTGATTTCTACTTTTAGCTGAAGGTGGAGCAACTTCCTCCATGAGTGACACCGCCGCAGGAGCTATCGACGAAAACCTGTTTGAGGATGAGGACTTGGACGAGCTGGAAGAAGACCTCAATGACCTCGAGGTCTAATGAGGACAATCTTGTAGACACAAGTGAAGAAATCATGGAAGTTTTGCACAAGCAGCGCAAAACGGAGACATTTTCTCACATCTTCAGTGCATCATCATACATGTACAGGGTCGTCAAGAAAAATTGAGAGTGACTTTGAGGCAGCGTTGACTCATAAAATTAGTGTATCCAAAATTAGATGTGGTGTATTCTGAAAATAAGCGTCAAATCCCAAGTCCCGAAGTCTAACCGATATACCGACGTACGTGACTTGGCCGTAAGAATCCAAAAAATATTTTTCACTGAACTCTCGCCCAGTCTTCTTGAACCTCTTAATGCTCTTGGTTACGACCATGAGCCTTCTTTTCATTTTTTTTCCAATGCAGTTCAGATATCGAAGTCCTGCGCTCCTACAGGGTCGGCAAGTAACCTTGCCCTTAATTTCCTTACGGTCGCTCCCTTTTCAAGTTCATATCCTTTTAACACCCTGTATTTTCCAGACAGTTTTTAGCTGCAGGACTAAAGGCAGAAATATCATGGTTCATTACCAACTGTCAGGTCTTCCTCAGAGAGATGTTGCAAACCACTAAAAAAGTGCTCTGGCCCATCATGATGACGGGAATGGAAAAACAACTCTCTTGAATCCCTCTGCGACGCAAATCCCAATGGTTGAATATGGTCTTCTTATCGTTTGGTGGACACCGCGGCCTTCGAGTGGGTCAACTTGTCAAAGTCCTCACACTTGGAGTCTGGGTGGTCAGATTATGAAGCTTCCTAAAGCAACCCAGAGTCTCACGCTGAAGTTTATTAGGATACAATAATCGACCTTTTCTGAAGTCAGTCTCAATTTATCTCATCGACCTTGCATGTACAATATTACGAGTAGTCCCTGAAGAATTCCACTGCGAAAGTTGAAGTGATACCTGCTACTTCCTCAGTGTTCTTGTACTCGTCAATGTGCATATTTGTACTGCGTACAGTGTTGCTGAAATCAGAGGTGGCAGCAGAGACCTAAGAGTTCGCTATGTGCCTTGCGTTAAAAAAATGCTGCTGTCCCCATGAACTCCGCGCAGTACAAACTTCATTTTGGAATGTGAGGAAGCTTATTATACCTGTTGCCTGGTTTATACCTATTGCCTAGCAAAATACAAACGTTGGCGAGTCGCCTCCTATGGAAACATTGCTTCTCAATGGGGGTGGGGGGTGGGGTGGGGGGTTCTGTTAGGGTCTCTGAGTGTAAAGCTTATGTAACTTCGAAAGGTTGGCTCGGAGCTTTCATTGCCGTGAAATGATTCGTCATCACCGGAAGTGCATGGCTCATGATAAAATCCGAAACATTTAAAAAAGCACAGATAGAGGAATCAAGCATTGTCATGCCATTGCGTCATAGTGTGACGCGTGCATGCTGAACAAGTGAAGTCAGGGCAGCAGGTTTGCAGGTCTCTCTCACTAGACAGCGTAGGGAATGCAAGTACATTCATTGCCGACTTCAACTGACAGCAGTCTCGATATGACCAAAAAAAAGCCCGAACCAGCCAGAACATGAATTTTTTCGTCTCTTTGATATTGAAATATTACATTTGAAGGTTCAAGCACGTGTACTCTTCTGTCGCTCACTAGTAATTCACTTAGAACTTGCTTATGATTTTGGCATGGATGCTTCAGTTTTCTTGACATGCACCTGTGAAATGATCGTGAGAGCCATAACGTTATTTTGGACCAATTTGGAGTCATCCATTGCACACGCGCAACAAATACTCCTCTATCAGCTGCAAAAAAATGGGGAACCAATTCAATCAAAAGTTTTTGAGATTTTGCTTTTGGAGTGAAAGAAGGAAGAAATTGAATGAGAGAAGTAGAAGTGCAGGGAAAGAACTATACCTGCCCACTGTGGTTTTCACACTAAGCTCTTCTGTTAAGACAGTTGGACCCGGATTTAGCGTGCAGGTGCTCTCACAGCAAGCAGATGATTTTCTCTCCCAAAGCGGTCAACATAGTGGAACTTTGGGCTGCAAGAGATTCAGGAGCAGCAGATTATGTAAAAGAAGATTAGATATGTCAGGATATTACATAAAGATTATAAAAATATTACTTGCTAGTTTTCAGCCTTTGTCTTCTCAACCAGGGAGGGAGATAGTGGGAGGTCCTGAGGAAGAAATGCATAAAAGTTTGATTCCTCAATCCATAAAAATCTCAAAAACTCATGATTTTGATTTCTGTGGTCTTTTTTTGGTCACTGTGCACCGAGATGAGCCAAGTTGAGTTCTGGATTGGACCAGCATAAGTATTCTTTCTTCTTCTTCCTTTGACCCCTGGCTAACTGTAATTGTCCACATGACCACCTACGTACTCGAACAGTTTCCACCACGTCTGCACTGCCCCAGAAGCGAAGTTTCTTCTCAATGCGGTGGACGACGAAGGAACGACCGCTAAAGGTAGCAAACAGGTTGCTTTGGAATGGCCGCGGGCGCGTGCATGCAGGAAGGAGAAACTGAGGCCTCAAAATTTTGTCACTGCCAATATCGAAAAGCATTGCTTTGCGGCCGCTCAAGTAACGTTGTCGGTCTCGCACAATGTTGGCCGTAGCAGAGCACTTCTAGCTTGGGCGCCTGGGCGTCAGTTATATGAGTGTGCCGAATCTTCATGACAGTGCGGTTTTTGCCCAGACGCCAGCGCCACCGTGTTGAGAGAGCCATGACTGCAAGTCGACACCTGACCTACCTCTTTCTCAAGACTGGCCTGATCCTCCTTTCTCTTCCTCACGTATGCCCGGTGAGTGAAGGCCAATGGCATTTTCTTCCACCAGAGCATCACCAACTTCAGGTCAGCACCAGCTCGTCTCCAGGGGTGCTGGTACCCATTCAGTATCAACGGCTGTGGCAGCATCTTAAGCAACAGCCAGTCTTGTCGCACGAGTCATCGCCGAGCATCAGCGATGAGAAGACTCAGAAGCACGGAACGGAGATCAAGCCCAATGCGAAAAGGACCAACGCCCACCACACCTCCAGCATTGTGGAGTCAGACGAAAAGGGCTCGAGGTAAGACGTCCTCACCCATCTGAACGAACGCGCACAGTACGCAATGTCTCCAAACTGGCGTGGTGGTACAGTTTGTCCTAATTTCGAATGGGCCTTTGTTCCCTTGTCTTTACGTTTTCTTGTCTGAGTGATAAAGATGCTCAATATCTCTAATTAAAGCATAGAAATTCCAGAATCAGCATAGATCTTTCAATGAAACATTCTAGAATGAGGCTGAGCATTACTACCACACATGATGGTATGTGAAACAATATACGCTCAACGGGCCGAAAATCTGATCCTCAAGTACTTGAGAGTCATTTAGAATGTCTCGTTTCTCGAGAAATTGTGCCTTGTTTCTAGAGTTTTCCCCATTACCCGACTGATTACCCATGCACTTGTAGCCCAAACGGTGCAATTTTCCATGAATTGAAAAAAGTTCATGTATATGGGGTTCTTGTCATGTTTGGAAATCGATTGTTTGGAAACCTCACGTTGAAATTAGGAGTTAGGGCGGTGCAAACATGGATGCGTGAATGATTTGGCGACTTTCAGCTTTAAAATTTAAGCCATTTTCTACTGATTCATTGCTCAAATATATGTAAAAGTGACAACTTATCGCAGTCTTTTTGGATCACCCGATAGGTCCTTTTGTAGTGCGAGGAGTCTCAAGAGAAATATCTACTCTTTCCTCGATTTCTCCACATATAGAAACGTTAGTGACAATGTACGGATGAATTTGTGCAGGTCTTGCGGTGGTAAAGGTGACTCTTCAGACGAGCTGCTTCGACTGTGGCAGAGCGGCCTTCCTTGGAACGGCGACGACAGCCAAAAGGTTGTTGTCGTCGGCGCCGGAATAGCTGGGTTGGTTGCCGCAAAAATGCTGAAAGAAGCAGGACACGAAGTCATTGTTTTGGAGGCATCCGCCAGGGTAGGAGGGAGGATACAGACTTATAGGTGAGTCCAGAGCTCAAGAAGAATTGTTGACAACACTCACGCATAGCGCAGTAACGCAAAGTTTCACTCTCATGCCGATTAAAAGTTAATGCATTCACAGATCGTGCGAGGAAGGCTGGCTGGGAGAATTTGGCCCTATGCGTATACCCTCGTCTCACCGGTTCACTCATCGGCTGATTCATCAATACGGCCTTCCTGTCAAGCCTTTTGTCACCAACAATTCTTACTCGGACTATTATGTTCGCGGTAAGAAGATAGCTGCCTCCGACTTGAACACTGCTGGAGGGAGAATGCTTTTATACAAAGAGTACAAGGTGCCAGCCAATGAGAGCCAAACAACTCCTCATGAAATCTTGGTAGGTACAGCACGCTCGTACGGATGGCCTGTGATGTAGTTTGCACAGAAATTCAATAGAGCCTGGGCGTTGACGAACGCCGATTTGTACTTCCCTACGTAGAAGAGGCAGGGTTGGAATACAGATGCGGTCGTAGCAAGAGCTCGAGTGAAAGAGGGGTTATTGCCCATCCACAAATTTAGCTAGTAGAGGTTGATTAGGTCGGCTTCACTTTCGCGATGTAAAGAAGGGATCGCAAAGGAGGAGGAAAGTTCCTTCTCTAATTCATGGCTTCGTACTGGCAGCTTCTGCTTTCAGCTATTTTGGCCGAATTAGCCTTTCTCTTTGATTGAACTCAGCTTTCCATCCCAGTTTCTCCAGTCCCTTAGTAGAGCGGCGCGAACTCATTTCACGCAGCACTTTTTTTTGCGCCACCACGTTCTGTAACATATTACTGTGTAAACTCGCACTTACCGCCCACTAACAACCTTGTGGAGACCACCCATGGAGATGTATTTATTTATCTAGATGCAGACCGCGGCTTAGTCTGGTACTGTAACGTTTGTATGTGACGTCGCTCGTATGTGTACGTGCTTAAGATGAACCCTTCTGGTTCCAGGACCGGGTATTCGCAGGTCCGGTTAAGGATCTGCGTGAGCTTGACTGGAGAGAGTTCGTCGCCAAATATGACAAATACTCCCTTCTCGATTACCTTCTGGTCAATGGGGTCTCCACGCACATGGCCCAGCTGATGGGAGTGATCCTCAACTTGGAGAGCATCTACCACATCGGGCTGATTGAGTTCATCTTGGACGAGTGTCTGTTCCAACAATCGCTCGACCTGATCCCGGAAGGCATGGATCGACTTCCCAATGCACTTCTCGATGACGTAGGGGCGGATCGCATCCAATTCAACCACAGAGTTACCGCAATAGAACAGACAGACCAAGGAGTTGTCGTCAGGTGTGATTAATTCTCTTCTCGCAGTGGCTCCTCTTTGCATGAATGTCTTCTTGTGCAGAGCGGACTGCCGTGGCATTGCCTGCCCTACCACTTTAAAACCGACGTTTGTTGCCGATCATGTCCTGCTCACCTTGTCCGCTCCAGCGACGCTCTCGATCGAGTTCAAACCACAGCTCTCTCATCACAAGAGTGCAGCGCTGAGGTCCACGTATTACGAGTCATCCTCCAAGGTTCTTCTTGCTTTCCGCACACCCTTCTGGGAGGCAGACAAGTCTAAGAGGAGGGGAGGTTATACTATCACAGATTTGCCAACGCAGACACTCTACTACCCAAGTGTCAAGACGGCCACTGATGGTGAGTGCGTGGCATGATCGACGCAATTTCAGTCTGAGTGCTAAATTTAGAACATTTAAACTAGGCAAGGAGGTGCTGCTGGCATCGTACAGTTGGGGCGGAAATTCTCGCCGCTTGCAGGGCATGAGCGACGAGGACATCGTGGAGGAGTGCGTGGAAGCAGTGGCGAAGGTGCACGGCAAGGATAAGATGGATGTCAAACGGGAGCTCATCAGGGGAGTGGTGAAGAACTGGGGAGAGGACCCCTATTCGCAGGGAGCGTTCGTGTTCGCCAAACCGCATCACGTAAGACGTACAGACAGTTCTCTGATGAAAGAATGATAGTACGTATGTACTTGGTGACTTTGTTACTCTGCACTAGTCTAATATATAAATCGCCAGGGCCATAAGTAGGTGTGTCTGTCTGCGTGTGTGTTTTTGTCTGTGGGTGTGTTTGTCTGCGTGTGCGTGTCTGTCCGCGGCCAATTTCCAGCTTTTGCGCAGCAGATTTTCGCGGCTGGTTTCCAGCTTTTGCTGGAAACTGATTTGCGCACCTGATTGCTGACTTCAAGCTGTTTTGTAGCCGATTAGAGCAGAGAACGGGTGTTGAGTGCGGAGCACGTGGTGAGCGCAAAGCGTGTGGTGTGAGACACTCACCCACCAACACACACTCACACAAACATATAGATTTTTATATATTTGCCTTTCTTCCTACTCAGTCAAGTGGGTAGTGCGAAAGCGCTAGTGATTTTTAAGGCCCTAAGCTGTTAGTGACTTGAGTGCACCTTGGCAAGGTGTAAGACTGTTACAGCCACTGGTTTTGGTGAAGTCGAGCTACTCAGCTGTGTAGGTGTTGAAATCGAGGCCGGCCAGAGGCCCGATTCTGCGGAACCTCGGACGCTCAAAATGGCCTGAAGCCTAAAAAAAGATAGGGCAGACAGATCCAAGATTACTGTGCACGTGCAATTTTAGTTTGCCAAGATCCAGGATGAATTATCAAGGAGAGAGGGACGTATTTTTTTTGGTGGGGAACACACGGAGTTCCCTCACGCGTGGATGGACACGGCTATCAAGTCGGGGATCAGGTCTGCGGCAGAATTACACATGGATCAAGACTGGACAAAGGTGGGTACTCATGTACATGAACGTATGATCGTACACTCCAGCGCAAAAGTGACCGCCCCACCTCTGAGAAGTTAGGGATTAAATTCAAGTCCTAAACTTATTCCGTCCCACTGTATGTACCAGTACCGCAGGACTCTACAGCCCTGCTAGTAGAGCATAAGTTTGGAATGTACCCAGGAATGTACGTGTTAAGTAAAAACTTGAAAGTTGTAAGCACAAGACCGTCTGAAGCGCTAGGGGAGCGCTTAGTTTTGCAGCTGACTGTCGCTGGTGTGCTTGTGCAGAAATGGAAATGCCTCATAACCTTTGAGGCTCAGTCTCAGAGGCTCAATGCTTGTATCATAGTATAGCATCAAAGCCACAAAGGCTCTGAGGCATTGGGAATTAGTGCATAAACGCACCAGCTTTTGTAGTCATGCTATGGGACAACAATTGAAGCAATGTATGTTCTGCATCTTGCAGAGACGAGGAGTTTTGTACAACCGGAAGCCAGTCCAGTCCAGGGGGTCATCGTCATGGTCATCAGCTTCATCGCCAATGCCGATGTTGCCGCCCTTTTACTCTCATAAAAGCCACGAAGAAAGTTACGTACCAATGAGATCACCCTGGTGACTTGCTTTCCAAAATGTTACCTTGTACTCAGTGAGCACGCACAGTTTCCTCATATGCCCCGTCCATTCTCACTTTGTTACATCATGGCGCTGCAAATGAAGAAGCTGTTTTTAAAACAAGTATTAAACTGTTAAATGACTCCTCATATTGCACAACTCGGGCATACCTACGATTACGCGTCATTGGGAGGTGATTCACTGTACGTTGGGGTGTTTTTTCCCAGCAGACCTGGGAGCACATTTACTAGGGGTTGAGGCTAGGTCTAGGAAGGTTGGATGCAAAAGCACTTGAGAGTGCTCCTACCTTGTAAGGTGCTCGGCCTGCTCAAAGATGTTGCAAGGCAGTATTTGCTAGGCAGAAGGCACAGTTTTAGAAATAAAATTTCAAATCTAAGCTTCTCAGGGCACTGCTGGCAGAGAAGGTGCCCCTTGCGATACTGCCAGCACATGACGAAGAAGGAGCACTCTCAAACACTTTTGCATCAATCTTCCGAGACGTAACCTCAATCCCTAGCAAATGTGCTCCCAGATCTGCAGGGAAAAAACGTCCTGCTGTATGCACAATACGTGCGGTACTGTACGGATCTACAGTACAGCAATGCTGAGTAATTACCTACAGGTATAGGTGCAGTCCATTCACATTTACAGTCACCTCCGCTATGGTCGACAACCTCGATTTAGTCCACTTTCCTCTGCTGCCGGAATTTTTACTAAATACAAACCTCCGATGCAGTCAGGTTCAAGTTTAGCCACCTCTGATAGTCAACTCTTTGGGTCAATTTTAGAATTTTTTTGTTCATTTCTTGGACTTTTGCGGAGGAAGATGAGGAGGACCTTCCAGGTCAGCAACATTTGCCTCTTGTTGAAGTGCTGGCAGCACTTGAGACTATCAGAAGGTTCTGCCAGGAATCGGGCTTGTCAGATCCAAGTCCTTGTGCTCTGCTGTGTATTTAAGCCTTCAACAAAATACAGGAATGTTGAGGCAAACCTAAGTAACGGATTATTTCGTGTAAATTAAAAAAAAACGATGTATGTGGATGCACTGATTGTGTGGGCAGTAAAAAGAAGTGTACATATAATAAGAAAGCAGTTCTAGTCTCAAAAATTGGACCTCCACCACGATCAACACCTTCGATTTGGCCAACTTTTTGCTGCTGAGGGGCAAGTTGACTATATAGCCTCCATAATAAGTTGAAGTTCTATATAAGTTGACTATATGGTTGACTATATAGGAGGTCAATCGTATATGAGTGGGATGGAATGAATCAATATTTTCGTATCATGAAGACATATGACCTGAGAAGTTCATCATATGCCCGACCCTCTCCTGACAGTGCTACACAGGGCATCACTTTACCTTTAATCATGCGAGCTATTGTCGCATCCTTCGACCATGCGAATCTTTCGACCTGTTTCTATCGCACCGTCTCTAACTACAAAGAACCAAGGAGCCTGTAGGAGACGTTGACGACGGGACAATCAATTTCAGGCGCTATGATCACGAGGTTCTACTCTTCCTGCGATTGTTATGCGTTGGCTCAGTACGTAGTTATCAGAGGAAATTTCCTTGAAATTGCCCGTGTAATTTTGTTCAAATTGCTCTCTTTTTTAGGTGGAGGATGGTAGGGCAATAGACTCGTATGAAGGTTTCAGTGGAGACTATGATGATGACGATGAGGGGTAAGTTGTATCCCCCCTTTTACCCCTTTCTGCTTTCTCTTGATGTGATTGTACATCTGATAGCTGTCCAAAGACTAATGACAAGGTCGGGAATGAAGTGGAGCAGAAGAAAGTTTGAGAATCCTCTAAAGTTTAGGAAGATTCTATTAGACCACCCTCAGAAGGTGCTTTTTAAGGCCCCCAGAGGTGCAGTCATAATAGTCTTGGGATTGTTCTCTGAATCCCCAGGTCGGGTGGAAGTGTCCTTGAACCGACGCTGAGATCACCTCGACGTGCAAACATGAGGTAATCCTACCGGACAGATTCAAGAGCCAACGAGATGCTCGTTCTAAAACTTGTCACACGTACGTCACTCGGGTACCAACGTATGTTCGTCTCGTACGGTCCCATACGCGCTACTTCTACTGTGGCAGAGCCAGGGCTAAGAAAGCCTCTTTATTACATTATTATTTTCACTCGGCACTTGCACAAAAATTTGTAAGGTGGTATTGGCTTGGTTAAGAGATAACGATATCTTTAAAGATCTCCTGTTTGGGTGCACCCAGGGCCTCTCGGAACAATCGGACGATTACTACCAGGGAAAATGTAAGGTAAATGAGGCAAGCGGTGGGGGTACTGGTACTTTTATGTCCCACTGTATAGCCTGACTAAATCTGGCTGATTGGTCCTGAGAGGCCCTGTATTTGTTGTACGACCTGTGTACTGTGCAGGCGGAGAATGACTGCAAGTGAGAGGCAAGAGAAATTTATTTTTCGACAGAGCCACTTGTCACTCGAAGAATGACGGTACACACAACTACTTCAGCTTGTTCAAGGAGGGTTCGGACGATCTAAGGGAAAGTAGATACATCATACATACTTTTTGAGGGGTGGGTAGGACAGTGAAGATATGTCCCTCCATGCAATTCATGCAATTTGCGATTGCCTAAAGACCTCTCGTGCATTTACCTCAAAAGTCAATCCATTCAGCCTTTGTTATGGCTTTGGCTAGGTATGATGGGTCTCAATCCGTGGAAACGGGATGTGGTGGGTGTGGGTGCTGGGCTGGCAGAACTGGAGGCAGCCAATGCTGTCAGGAAAGACGAGTATGCACTGCGTGCCACTTTGATGTGCAAGTATAAAAGTTAACAATTTCTGGGCACCCCCATTGAATGGAGAAGTGTGACTATCTGAGTTATAGACAACGGGTAAAAGTCACTCAGACAAATGAAGGCATAAGTCAACAATCATACACATGCATTTGAACAAAAAAATGAAAAAAAGAGTGTGTGTACAAGTGTGCCCGTTTGATGTGCAAGTCCTAAAATATTGGTAGTAAAAGTATGTCTGGTTGAGCTCCAATCTTTGGTACCAAGAGGAGACATGTGGAAAAAGAATCACTTCACATCTAAGATTAGTCAGACACACCTACTTTTAGCACAAGACATTTAAAGTCCGTCCTGCTGTACTGTAGAGCTACATAAGTAAGTGGGATTGGACTATTGATGCAAAAGATAATCACCTAAAATATGGGCACCTCAACTCCATATGTCTCCACGTAGTATCTAAGATTTGAGCTCAATCCGACGTGCTTTTTCCATCAAGCAGCACTGAAATCGACATAGCCATATTAAAAAATTGACAGAGTGCTCATGAACCTATGAATGCAGAACATTTTGTTCGTTATTCAGTTTTACTTTAACTGATCTACTCCCGAAGGTGTGTAGAATTCGGCAGTTAAAAATTATTCCGTTCTTTTTGCACCCTCTATTGCTCTCATCTTTAAGAAAGTGAAGAAAATGTTCCGTCTTCGTCGAAAAATTGACAATGAAAAACAAAGGACAAGTTATACGTTTATAAATACGTTTTAAAAACAAGACAAGATGCTCACCCTCAAACTTGGAAGCAGAACATGTTGGAGTTGCGCTTTAACAACACTCCAGAGCTTTTTGCGCATCCAGATACCAGTTCAGAAGACTGATTGATATCAACAAGTTTCACTCGCTCCCCTCATAATACGAAATTGGCATCATTTTGAAAGTTTCATATCTGTTACTTGTGATGCTGAGAAGCTGTGCAAGCGAGACCCTTCACTTCTAGATGCTGAAACAGTGTGAATTCTTGTTCGGCGAACTCTTTGATCAGTGCGTACGAATTTCCTACCGCTTGCACACAGCATTAAAGTTTGCCAGGATGCTAGAAAGAAGGCATGATGCATAGTCTGTTGTGTCTGGAGAATCATTCAGTTCTTGAGAATAGCTCTTACAGTTGATGGGGTTGTCCCAGTCAATACCCGTTACTTGAGACATTGAAGAAATAGAGGAAGACCTCATTTCAGAGAAGTTATCCAAATGAAACACGTTGAATGAAAAGTTGAGTAAAATAAAGCAGACCATTCTTTAACCTAAGACTGATTAACCGACCTCGTCAAGAGAACTCCTCTCTTTAATTAAGGGGGAATGAAGAGGTTTGAAGTTACAAATGAGAGGGGCGATATGCTAAGTAAAGTGCTCGAAGTCTGGTCACTCCACCGACACCGACTGAACTGAAAAAGCCTCTAGCGCAACAGGAAGATTAAAAAATTAAGACCATCTCTCGACGACCAATCCATTAATGATTTATGCGTTTGGCGATCACATTTCAGTCAAGAAAATAGAAAGTAATTTCCTTCATTTTGAACATTCTATTGCTGAATGCAGTTTGGCGTATTCATGCTTACCTTTCTACAATATTACACTCGAAAATACTCGGTTAATAGCGACCTTAAAATTGCGTGCATGAACCTAGTATGAAAGTTACTGAATGGCGAAAGCTCTAACGCCGTCTGAAGAGTGAGCCAGCAGAGGGTAGGAGCACAGCTGAACTCAAAGGACACCATGGTAAAGTTGGATAAGGGCGACTGACTACGTAGACGTACGGACGTGAGTTATGTGCCCAACAACAGTGCCGGGTGCTCAATTCTCTCAAGTATCTGTGTACGCACGTATGTACTGTATCTGCGTAGCATTCGGTGTTCCGGTCTCGCCTGTCCCATTGGCAGACGTTTCTATGACGCAGACACGGTCATTTAACGCTGTCAGCACCATAACAGCCGAAGAAATCCTCTACGACACAATGCTCCTCCTACACTCACAACGGCTCAACCTCACGAGCTCCTTGATGAAGGCAAACATCATTCTGATGTCACTCAGTGGTCATGTGCTACGACTTCGGCGGATATATCCAAATTCGTCCTTAGTGTTGTTGGTGCGCTGGTGTGAATTGTTGTAGGAGGACCAATTCCTGCCAGAATATCCAAATGGATCCTAAAACCCTGTCGGGGATCTCATCTCAGATCTTACCATAGAGATCGGAGTCTATCCGTACAAGAGCTGCGACGCTTGGATTTAATTTTTTTTGAGGATGACTGACTGCCTACTTTTTCTAGGCGTGAGCATCCTCCTAGTACAGGGGTTCCCAAACTTTTTCTATTGACGCATCACTTTACCGCTTCCAACGTCCTTGCCGCATAACAATACCATATGCGTACTGCGTAGTGCGCGCATACAACTAAGAAATCAAGAATCATGATTCTCAGCAAAGAAGATTTTACCCGTTGTTAAGGGTCGTTCACTGAGCTGTAAGCTATTAAATATTAGGACTTCTGATGCACAAAGTATCCCTCATCCCTGCAATTACCCTCAACCGCCTAGAGCGTATTTTTCGGTCATGCCGAAACACATGTCTCCTGTAAATGCCATTTTATGAAATAACACAGTCAGACAAAGAACAGTCTACAAATCTCTCTACAACTTTTGTCTGGCAAAATGACTCTTAAAACACGGCTTGGTATTTAAATGTTTCAAGTCCATTTTTTACACCTAAGTACAGTCTGAGTTATTAGAAACTTTGAAGTTAGACGTAGAATAATTAGTTCTACAACTTTTTGTTTAGTAGACATTGTCTAAAAATGAACTTAAAAAGCAATGTCTACTATACACTGGTATGCTCTCACAAAATTTGGAGGACATCACTGAACCTCATGAGCCAGTCGCATATGTTGCAGAGAAACACGTTATTAATGACTTGTAGCTCATAAGGTAGGTGTAGCTTTCCACAGAAAGAAAATGTGGCACCTAATGACTCATGTAGCAGAGATCTTTGATTTCTAATTCTGCGCACACGACATAGTCCACATTGGTCCAAGAAAATACAAACAGCACACAGAAATGCGTCCCTTTAGAATGGAAATGACGCGTGGGGAAGAAGTCTCTCCTTTTTTTCGTTGACATCTTCACGTACCGCCGAAAATCCACTCGGCTACAACCAATGGTGGCTTTGAGAACCCCTGTTGTAGCCTCATAACTTTACGGAGAATATTCATCGCGCCAGAGGACCCGGTGGGAGAGTACCTTTACTTACTGGCAAAGATCCACAACTTGGACTTCTCCGATCTGAGGAAGCTGTTCATCAGGAGTGTCATGAAGCACTGGGAACACGCGAGGCGCCTTTGCCATGTTCAGTCCGTTCGAAATAGGCAAACTAACAAACGAGTTATCGCTGACTACGTATTACAGTATCGGTAAAACTTTTCCCGGAGACGACGCATGCATTTATCGACTCGGCTATGAAGTTTGGAGTCAGAGCTGATGTGAAGGTGCACGCAGATAAAGGGGTCACTTATTCACTGTTCACTGCCTCTTAGCAATTTCCCAATTAGTACTAACAACGCGGTGCACATCCCAATATGTGCAGCATGAAGCATGAAATACACTAGGTTTCGACAACAACGATGGACGCAAGTTCCTTCTGCCCATGTACTAAAGTATGGAAATACATCCATCAGGTCATCCCGTAAGCGATGTCATTTTCCTTGGTCAGTTTTGTAAAGACTAAAAATAGAAATAACACAAAGATTGAAGCAAGTGCATATGAACCATCAGAATCAATAGTCAATGCCACCTTTCAGCATATCCATATGGATAGACACAGGGCGACCACAACGGGCAACTTTCCAGCTAAAATCTATTTATCAAAACTTAAGGAAGCATCGTTGACACTCAGAAGTGTCTAAAACGCACTCCCCGCGCACTTCATTCATACTTTTACTGCTTCAACATGGCATTGTCTTTTTTGTAACTCCTTAAGCATGTTGCGCCTTATGCGAGCTTCTGAAACATTCATTTTTAACTTTTTATTGAAACCTATACAACTTGAAGTTAAAGTTCTGGAACACCCATCAATGTCTGGCTGAAGTCTTCACAAGTTTGTTGCGTTCACATTGCTATTGAAAAGTCTATCTAGACGTAACGGGAGACGTTATACCAAGTACTGTCCAAGAAACGACATTACTGATAGGATCACATGATAATTACGACTATGGTTTACGTGTTTCAGTGTTCCAATCATTGCATTAGTTTGTGTCCTTGGTAGCGCGGCTATGAGTACACAAATACTTTTACATGGTGCAACACATGCGTGATACTCACTCATGAACATGATACACTTAAGAGACACACACGTGCTCATGTACTGATGTACTGAACTGCTGTACATGTACACACTACACCCACGTCACTGGAGTCAATCTTGGGGAAAGGTATTGTGATATCTAGGCGGGTATCAGTACTCCACGGTATCTTTTCCATTTCTTCTATGCATTAGTTTCTTATCACAACCACATTTGCTGACACACTGGGTTTTTGAAACTACACGGTTACCTCTTCGGTAAACTTATTCTTGTCATCAAGGTCGATTAAGATCTTGCCGGGGCCAGAATTGGGATTTCTCCTCGCTGATCCCTTGGGCAAACCCCTTTTTGGAATGGCCGGGGGCTGCGACGGCTTCTTGGTGACGCAGGAACTCTCCGGTCGGACGGAAGATTGCTGCTGCTGCTGCGACTGCTGCTGCGGCTGCGGCTGCGACTGCGACGGCTGCTGCGACTGCGACGGCTGCTGCGGCTGCTGCGGCTGCTGCGGCTGCTGCGGCTGCTGCGGCTGCTGCGGCTGCGGCTGCTGCGGCGGCAGCGGCGGCTGCTTTAACTCCAGCGAAGGCTTCTGCTGATCTTGTTGAGGAGAAACATTTTTCATCTCCAAAATTCCACCGATATCTTCAGTTTGGACATCCGTGCTTCTCTTGAGTTCACCCCCCTTCGCTTGGTGTTGGTAGTGCTCAGAGCGATAGAAGCATTTATCGGAAGAATTGGAAAAAGATGCATCTCTCGAGTTGCCAGATGAAGCTTTGCTGTCGCCGCTTCCGTCTCCGCTGCTGCCACTGCTACATAAACTGCACTGCGATGAAGTACAAGAACAGCTGCGACAGCTACAGCTCAAACTACTTCTTCTTCGCTGCTGTCGTCCCCGACAGCCGGCGTTCTGACTCTTTTGCCGCAGACACAAGGAAGCAGACGATTCATCTTCCAAATCATCACGTCGCAATTCTTTACGTTTAGGATTGCTGTCTTCATCCCGAAGACTTTTGGTCACAGTCACCTCGGCGGGCAGCGCTTCCGTCGTTTTTTTCTCACCCATCAAGGAAGATCTCTCATGACTGCTGGCCATGGTCGCGGCGGCCAGGGCGGTCGTCTCGGCCACCATCATGACGCCGCCACTCAAGATGCCGCCGCACATGTTGGAGCCGTCGCCGCCGCCACCGCCGCTGCCGCCTCCACCGCCGCCGCCGCCACTCCTGATCTGACCGTTGTGGTGAATGAAGGAGCCCTTCTTCACCCTGTCTTTTTTGCCCTCCTCCGCGTCATGCGCCTGTAGGTCGTTGCCCTCGTCACGAAAAGACAGTTTTCTTTGCCTCTGGCAATTAACTGTCTTGTCTCCGCTGCCGCCGCCGCCATTCGCGGCCTTGAAGGCTTCTTGGATGGCGGCGATTCTGGCCGCAACTTCACTAGAGGTTACTTGGCTGCCGCTGCGGTCGCGGCCATCACCGGCACAGGGGCTGGAGGTCGTTTGGTGGCGTTCCTTGAGAAGAGTTAGCGCCTGGAAGATCTTGTCAAGCTCACACTGTGGAAAAAGAACGACAATGAAGTAAAGCTGGTGATGCAGAAGAAGAATTCCCGCAGATCTGCAGCAGTCTAAAATTTCCATACGCACTATGTAGTAAAAAGAAGTATGCAATCTTTTGGTCTCCGTGATGTCACCCAGTCCTACTAGAGTCAGTGGGCCATCTCATCCAATTGGCGGCGTCGTTCACATAAGCACCACTTCGAAAGTACTTAACACAGAGGACAGGAGCTTTGTCATCGTCTTTTCGGCAGGAAAGTTGAAGTAGAGATTGACTTCTCTACCTTCTTCTATGACTACTACTATAGTTCATTTCATGAACCGCCACTAAAAAGTTGATGTCTTTCTCTCCCCCCCCCCCATCAAAAACTCTTTTGTCATACATGTTCAAAGAGTTGGACTTGACGTCCAGGTGTGGTCTATGATTTAGCCACGAAATCATGCAATAGACATAATAACCTCTGCCAAGTGTGAACTTGCTCTTCTATTATGAATATATTCTCCCCTTCTCCCAAAACATCTTTTGTCCTACTCTCTACCCCTGCATCTTTCTCTCCTCCAAGCCTTAGGGCCACGTGTGATTCAGCTGCGAGCAAAGGCCAAGGTAGAAGCAGAGAAATTTTGTTTGAAGTGGCCAGGGGGACCAAAGGCTTTCCCTAGAGGGCAAGACCAACGTACCCGCAGGTACAGGCCAATGAGACGAATCTGAGAAGAAATGCATCATCTCATATAGCTGAGGAAGGCACCATTCAAGCAAATGGAGCGTGTGGCCAGCTGTCGGCCAGCTGCTGGCGAGAGGTGCCTGAAAGGGTTAAAATCGTCGGCGAAGGATTCAGGTTCAGACACCGTGATTTTAAATTGAGATAGCGATATGTGTATTACTTTTTTACTTCGAGCCTATTGGTTGTTGTCGTCCTGGCTGCTTTCTTGGGCCTCCAAAGGCGAAATGCCACCACCCGAACTGGTCTCCCCACCAGAGGTCCGACAGGCTGGAGTGACAACTCGAAACTCAGCCAAGTCACCTGAATTCTTAGCTGACGAAATTTTCTAAAATGAGCGAGATTAAAAAGGTGTATCTACGCTAATTGAAGATTAATCCTTCTTTGCTCTCTAAGTTGTTGGGGTGGGTGCAGACTCACCCTCCCTCCAACTTTCATTACAGTAAGATGGCTTTTAAAGCTTGTGGACTACATTATGTAGTATGACATGAGACATGAGCACAGGGGGGTACAAAATGCTCATTTTCAGGAGGGGTACATCTTTCCCTGTCCACTGCACAGACATGTTTATTACACAAAAATGTCATATTTCTTAAAATGACGAAGTTTTCTGAGGTTCACCTTTAAATATCACTAATATTTCAAAAGTTTTGTAACATAATGAAATATTTAATTAGTATTATATTTATTGGGGTCTCAGGCCTGTGCAAATTCTTTTTAGACCAAAGTTGTAGTCCTTTAGATGCTAGATGCAGGTATGTGTGTGGCTTAGTGAACTGACTATTATTAAGTGATTCTGTTGTGCTGAATCACTTAATAATAGTGATATTGAAAGGTGGACCCCAGAGAACGTCCTCATTTTAAGAAATATGACATTTTTGTGTAATAAACATCCCTGCGCAATGGACAGGGAAAGCTGTACCCCCCTAAAAAATGAGCATTTTGTACCCCCCCCCCCTGTGCTCATGTCTCTTTGTGCCCCTGTGCTACATACCACACTGTTAAAATAAGTCTTTAGGTCGTTTGGACTACTTCGAGTTAATTTGCTTTCCGGAAAGTTGGAGTAGGTTCTTGCGGAACTTTGCCCTGTACAAATGTTGCAAAAGTTTTTTAAAAGGTCCCGTTAAAATATAGCGGTTTGCCCTGTATGATGAATCTGGACTGCATGGGGTCTCTCGTCCCGGTGTTACAAAAATGAAGCACCCCCGTGGAATTGCATGCCAAGTACAAATTCTGACAATTCTTTAGTCACGTCAGAAAAGTTGTTGCTCGTAAAGCAATTCATTCAAGAACTTTGTCAGTTCTTTCGATGAATAGTTGTTCCTCAGGGGTACTTTGAATAACACGAGCACTTCTAAACTTGTCGCTGGCATCGCTTTTTTTCCCTTCAAGTCGATATAGTCTCAAAATGCTCTAAAGTGCGATATCAAAAGCGAGACGTAAAAGTTTTGAAGAAGGAGAAGAAGGAGAAAAGAGCAGACAAAGGATGCACAATGCATTTTGAGGACTCTCTGAGGAGGAGAGGAGAGAGCCTTAAGGGTTGCTAATTGGGGAAAAAGGAATGATTCCCGGGGAGTTTCAACTTCCTCCTGTATGTTGAAGCAAGCTGGAAACTCAAGATAGACTTTGCAGAAAGTTGCTATTTCGTCAGGATTGCATAACCAAGTCCGATAGTCATTTGATCATTTGCTCGGTCTTAATTTAAGATCCACGGCCGTGCAAAAGTCATTAAAACTTTTGGATGTACCTAATCTATGCGCACTGCATAAATAGATTGCCGACTAATCCGTTTGAAAGCCAGAGAGCTCAGGAAGAGAAATTGGAACTGTTACAACTCATAAGTTTCGCAGTTCTTTTTAGTGTGATTATGTATATATGTGTTGCTTTCTGCAAAAAACTGTAATGCTTTCAAGTTTAGGGTCTCACTTTTTAAGGAAAAATACAGGGTAGGCGCGTTCAAAGCGACACTGACGTTATACTCTCGGAAAACAAGGAAAGATATAATAATAGGTCCTCTTGTCAACAACAGCTTACATATGACAGCCCATGAAGTATTCAATGTGACCGTATCACTGCATAGTTTCTTCCTGGATCAGAACTTGGCACGCGACCTCCAGATGAAGTTCTTGGCCAGGTAGGCTTAATCAGACTGGTTGGACCACTTCAGCTGGGTGATTAATCTGGCACCTCCGACAGCATCACCTTCGTGCAACCGCTCAAGCATTGCATGATCCAACATCACACTCAGAGCCTCTGGATCTTGCTGTTGCCAGGCAACGAACTCATCGAGTGCCCTCACTACACTGTTGGTTGATAGCAAAGGGTTAATTTTTTTTCGCAGTTACCTGATCGGCAGACGCAAGTGCTTCTTCTCCAATCAGACACCTCATCGCATCATGTACAGTAACGAAAGTGCTGTGTTGAGTACGCCCCACCCTGTAAATCGACGATACACAAGAGATGCACATAGTAAATCTATTTTGTATGTGTATCTCCCATATATGCTGTCTATATCCTGCTAAACCAATTTCTTCAATCTCTTGGGGCTACATTTGTTGCCAGACTCCATTTGAATCTACTCAAGTCAAATGGAATGGTGAAGTAATCCGTTTTTGGGTCTTCTCTTGTCTTTACTGCTTTTAATACTAAAGCCTTTTTTTGGCAATACAGTTATGAGGCACTGAAGTATATTGAAAGGCCGTTTCAAGTCTCCAAAATTGAGGTCCAAATTTCAAATCCAGTTTCAAAAGTAAAAAAAAAAACCAAAACTTGAACAAAATGGATTGGGGCGCTGAGTGTGTGGACAGACAGATTTTAGTTGGGTCTTGAAAGCTGGACACCTCCACTATGACCACCTACAGCCAACCCAGAAGAGTAAGTTTCATACTCCATGGAGACCTAACCATGTTCTAAACGTTGAAGTTTTTACAGTGTAGGAGTCTAGTACAAAACCTCTGTGTAAGAGGTTGTGGTTCGCCTTGCGTTAAAAGTTGGCTGACTTAAAAGAGCTAGAAGTTGTGTAAAGATTATTCACCAAAAATATACAGAACATCAGAAAAGAGGTACGCTAAAATTCGAATGAGACGTAGTATGTCTGTGGTTGACTGTGCTCGCCTGCACCCTGAATGCATACATACGTGATACGTGTGCAGTGCAGACTGTGCCGTACAGTATGTGCTACACTGTCTCCGGCCTCCGGCTGAGTTGGAGAGTGCAGTAGAACGCCGCCTATTTAGAGAACTTTGACCGATGTACAGAACTTTTTGCTGCTGACCGATTTTCTTACACTACCACTTGCGGGCAGACCAATTTAGTGAACGCTGACAGAGGAAGTTCACTATATCGGCACTCCACTGTACTCCAAAAAACCATGCTCACATGCATTATCTTCTCCGCTCTGCCGTTTGGCTGCGCAATGTCCCAAAATTTAACGCGAGGGATTGTTTGTTTACCATGTGTGATCTCGTAATACATGCGTGAGCATCCGCTGCAATGCTTTGTTATGTCAACTTTAGGCGGCGGGGGGAGGGCACGCAGGTCTTCGTGTGAATTGTTTCAACCTATTGTAAGGGATTGTAGATTATGCATACACCAAGCATGCAATATTTATTTATCCATGTCCTTTGCGCGAGAGTGCTCGTAAGTATCTTTCTTCTCTCGTACTGAGGAGCCGACTGCATCTCCATGCTTGCGTACGTACGTGTACATTCACACAAGTATCAGAATGATGCAGCCAGCGCCTGTGGCCTCTTAAGGCAAACAACACATTCTCTCGCACACCTCCTTTGCAGCATCCACTACTTGAGCCAGCAAAGTGTGGGTAAAAGAAAAATGAAAGGTGGCGGCAGCGTCGTGCTTCTCTCACTGCTGCGACGAAATGGACATCATGACGTGAGAAAAGTCTATTATAAGTAAGGACGCAGGAGATCCTACAAAGACGTGCCAGCGTCCCATGCTCTCCTCTCGATAATCTGACTCTTTTGTGGAGAGTCACAAACTCGATCTTCCATGTGTTAGATTTGCTTCAGGGCAAGATTCCGAAGTCCCGAAGCGTCCTTTCCAGGAAGAAGGAGGGGGCGAACAAACTTTGACGGCGGCTACTGAAAGTTGCTTGGGGCCAAAGGTGTGCATAAATGAATTAGCAGGTCTCTACATTCGTCCTGGCGGAGCCGTGCCATCGACCTCGTGGAGGGAGAAAGCTGAGGCAGGACTGAGTGTGGTTCATCTGCCGCCGGGTGCATTGCCGCGCCACCTTGGCAACCCTCACGCACACCCTGACACTGATATGCGCGTGTGGACCGCCGAGGACCGGAGCCACACCAACGCGGAGAGGTCAAAACTATTTCAGGTGACATCCAGGACTCCGGGTCCATCTCTCCGGGACTACAGTTCTCCCAGGTTTTCATACGTTCGGCCTCTCCAGTAAAGTACGCTTTCATTTCAATCAGTCTATATGAGAAAGAATTGTGAAAAAATGGAGGTGGTTAAAGATTGCTGGAAAGTTTGATTGGCGGAAATTCACACAGAGATCACGTGACCAACTTCAAGAAATGCGCTGAATAGGCTTTCTGGTCCTGCCTGAAATTCTTTAAAGTGTATCTAAGTAATTCGTACTGTGGAATGAGGGCTTCGTTGAGACGTCAGCACGACTGCCAAATTTGCTGTTTTGTCCCACAGTCGTTCATATTGGACATCCCATTTCGACTGGCCTATTTGGCCTTTGGTGGTGACCATGAGATCAAGGCAAGACCCCGCTCATGAGTCTTACATCTCACCTAATATTACTTCTTTGCTTCTCAATTTATAAGTGTGCAGAAGATAAAGTTCATTTTCTACCTCTCTTCTCCTCCAGCGCAACAACCAGCATCAGGTTCAAAAAACTAAGGCACAGTTCATCCTTTTGAGAAAAGATGCTTACCTGCCTTCGTCCTTGCAGGACAGTAAAATGCAACAAAGTCGCCAAAGCATTGGAAGATACAATAAGTCAAGGTACTTGTACTCTCTGTTGAGTTTTGTCGGTTAAAGCTGCAATAGGCTGCATCTGATGTAACAGGATCTCCCCAACATGCACAAAACACAAATTAATTTACAAACCCTCTGTGGCGCATGAATCACAAATGAACATTGCTTTGGGACAAAATATCTTCAACGAACTCCGGCATCCATACTTGCTGTCTCTTTTTTCGCGAATGTTATGCATGCATAAGCGATTAGGCAAAAATGCTATTGAATATTTTGCACAAGGGGGTCGACCAAAGGCTCGAGCTTAAAAGCCTGCGTCCCAACTGCTTATTCCCAGGCCTGAGCATGGCTTGTCCATATCCGTTATGCCCATAGCTTCACTCTGCCATTGATGCTTGCTTATTCCATGAGAGAGATCTTGGCTTATTCCTCTCGTTCAGCAAACTGGCCTTGCCCTCAGTCCTCTGTCTGAGATGAATCAGGGTTGCCAGTTTCGCCACATTTAGTCTGATTTTGAAATTCCCACCAAATTTTCAAGCTTGGCCAAGAAAACAAAAAGTTTGTGGGCATCAAGCCCGTCTCCTTAGCCTTGACTTTCTTGTCTTTCACAATGTTGAGTGCAATGCTGTGTGCTGTATGCTGGGCCTGACTTGAACTCCAGTCTGTCCCCAGCCTAATCAATCAATGATACGTTGTCCTTACGCAACGCATCCAACATACCGTACGTTATCAGCATGTCTACGTCATGCCATCCAGTTTCTAAGACTTTGCTGAATTGGTTTTTTGATTTAACCTTTAAGTTCTAAGGACAAACGATGCTAGCAATTGGCTTCTCCAAAAAGCATCGTATTGTTAGAAATCCGAAGGATCACATTTCTCTTCTTCCCGTATGCGTACTCGAACTCGGTGCCAAGGAATGTGACATTTGCCGAATGAAAGGACAAGGATGACTTAGCTGAGGACAGAGCTGCAACCGTCCGTCCAACTTGATGTGTATGACTGAACCTTCATTCGTTATACCTGAACATCTCTTTCGGTCAGAGCTGCTGGAACCGCGACGATGCCAGTCCCCGGAGACCCCACGGCGGTGCTGCCGCCCAGAACGCCTGCGCCAGGTGTGCTTCCTGCTCCAACGCCGCCCAACAAGAGTCCGGTGTGGTTGGACGCGACGGAGAGCGAGGCATGCGCCGCACGCACCTTGGCCGCCACGAATTTGCCTCCGCTGGTTCGTGAGGTCTGACTTTCATCCCCCTTGCCGTGACCCTTCATGACCAGGTAGAACTGTAAGTGACAAGGAATAGCAGATTAATTTAAGAGCTCCCCTTATTCTGTCTAAATAGGCAGAGGGGGACGAGAGAGCAAAGGCTGTTTGTGACACACTAAGTATAAAAAACCTTTCAATCAGGTATTTTCTTTTCTCAAAGTCCAGTGTGTTGACGAGTCTCCTGCCTGTTTCAATCGCTTACACTTCTGCAACCAGAAACTGTTGAACGATATCAAATGTAACAAAGTAGGCATAAAAGGTGTCGTCTTTGCCCAGAACGCTAGCGCTGCCCTGATCGTCGTAGAAGTCGACACTTAGGGCGCCGTCTAACAAGTTGTATTACTTTGTAAATTTAGACATTGTTCATCAGGACCTGGTTCCTTTCGATGAGTCCTCTCCCGGCGAGATGCTCACAGAATTATATGCATGAACAGTAGCACACAGATATAGACTGTTTGTGCTGAACTATTTGTTCTAAAAACGTAGCTATTGCGCGGCGTCGTCACTCTCATCCGATTATGTGCTACGCGTCGACGTATGATATGCTATGACGTGTCAGCGGAAGGGGGGATGTACGACGTTCGCCAAGTGCTGTAGCAGACGTCAATTCCTATTTATGTTGACTCTTCTGAAAAGTCTACGTAATGGGGTTGGCTTCGACCTTCCCTACCCCAACGCTGCCTAACATTTTCTTCGGTGAGTCTGTCAACCCGCCCATGTGCAGAAGCTTTGTTCAGTACGCAGCAAAGGCGAGCGGGTCACAGCAAACGACGCCTGCAGTACAAATTGGCGAGACAGCAGCAGAATTTGGTGATTTTCCCGTCAAATTTGGTGATTTAATTGGTGGTCACGGCCTGGGCACAAAGCGTATGTGCTTAAAAGGCAAGATGACCGAAATAGTTCTTTCTAGCTAGATGAGTGCGGCTAAAATTTACCTTGCTGGCAAATATGAGACACAGAAGGATGGTGATGGTGAGCTGACTGTGACAGAAGAAGATTATGTAGAGAAGGTCCGGATTGGCAGGATGTTGTAGAAAAAACCTATGGGCAAAAAGATGTTAATGCTTCACTAGAAAGCTATTTATTTACGCGACGTTTGTTGCACCGTACGTTCATGCCATGGAGAAGCCTTGAATTAAACCTAAGTGGCATAAGTTTCCTCAAACCTCTTGCGCACTCTACAGAGGTAATGGACAAGCTCGATCGATCCCTGCCAGATCTGAGAAGTAACAGATCGACGGATTAACATTTGAGAGGGAGAGAGGCTTACTCACGATACCAGCTCCTACTGAATGGCGTCGACATGCATGAAACGCATCAGACTCATGTCCCTAATAGTAAAGCTTTCACGAATGCTTCGCTGTCTCTAACATTAAGGGAATGTTGTCATCACCGGCGCTCGCCCGCACACACACACGCCGACAATACCGGTAACACACACACCAAAGTATGTACAGCTACGGATAAACACGTGCTCCATGAAGTCTGTATATCCTTTAACAATGTGTAGAACCGTGAAAATGTATCAACCCCCGTGCACGATAAAAGTCATGTACTACGCGAGTAGAAACGGTTTTTTTTGATGAAGTTAATGGGGGGGGAGGGGTTGACATGCACAAGGGGATGAGGGCATGAAAGAGTGACATTGAGAGGGTAATGGAAGTGTCAAAAAACCCTGAAAGCCAAAAAGGGGTTTCACGGAAGAATGATATCCTTCTTGACTCGCGCAGTATAGGTGCCATTGCACTGCTGTATGTCTTGTACCTAGTTACTTTTCTCCGCGTGCTGTGATATAGCAGGCCTACATACGTCGTCACGCATTCCGAGCGCGCAAGAATTGGCTTGGCATCGACGTGCGCCCCTTCAATCGTCGTCAGCATTAATGAAACCTGCGCTACAGCAGGAGGATCAACTTGAGCAGCAAGGAGAGATCTTAATTAAATGTTGACTTCATGCGTCAATGTGCCTCGAATGGTTCATGTGTTTTGAATGCTTTCATAATGCGTGCGAAGCTGATCTGGGAGGGGTTGCCAAGTTTCCTTTTACAGCAAGTGCAGACAGTTAAAGACATGACAGAAGACTTGAAGTTAAAGTAATGACTCAAAACTTCACTCGCATGAACTTTTCAAAGTCACTTTAAAAAGTATACTCTAAATTACACTTTAAAATATTTTGTGCAAATGTTTCATTTTGGGAGTGTCAGCATCACATTGGAGAGGCCTTGACGTCGACCAGAACAAAAAATCTGTGCAGAGCAACTGATTCAATTTCCTTATCTTTCAACCTCTCACTCTCAAATCTCTTGCACCTGAGCAGCCAATGTCGGCTTGTTTTTGCTTCTCCTTCACTGTGCTCAGCAAGTACTTTTTTTACTCGAATTGGAGTATTAGACATTGGGCGCAACAAAATCCTTGCACCTCGATCTCAACATCGCTGCTTATAACGTCCAGCACTTTTTGTGTAGCCAGCACGTGTTTCAAAGACAACAAAATTCAGAGTTCGATTGACTTTACTAAGGAAATTGTACCAGGAGAAACAGTCTCAAGCTCATCAAGAACAATATGGGCAAGGAGCAGAAGAGTCTACGTATGATATGAAAGATTTTGCTGATGCTGATCATAAAAGTGGCAATTTTTTTTCGCGAGATTCGGCTAACACAGCATTGAGATAGCTGAGGTTGACAATCTCGAAGCTGCCTTTGTGGTGGTAGTGAAGACTTCTCGCGAATTTGACTACTTATGCATGTTCTAGAGGGTTCTCTCTCCCCACCAAATGTCTCTTTCAGCAGGAATTTCAAAAACATAGAACTAGCAGAAGTGGCCAGCATTGCTCGGGTTATTAAAAGACTCGCCTCAATCCCACCCACCAGCGCGGACTTGACCCTGGCTGAATGTGCACTTCGCACTCAGCATGCACGTTGCACTCACCACATGCTTTGCGCTCAACACAAAGCTGGTTCTCGACTCAAAACTGGCAGACTTGACTTGCTTTGCTGGGTCATGTGCTTTGTGCTGACCAGTGACCATGCACTCGGTGCTGGTTGCAAAATTTTGGTTGCTTCCTTGGCCCCTAAGCAGTGGGGTGAGGAAGTTCACCCTGAGAAATGTCAAGGAACTGTCAGTTGTGCTTGCTTTTTGTGATGAAAACTTTCTTGATCCACCAGTTGATGAACATGTTCTTGCGCCAGACCCAAGGCCCTAACCCCGATAGAAAGTGGCCTAAAATATTCCGCCTGTCATGCTGATTCGGAATATATACAGTCTTAGGGGTTGACGTCTTAGGGTTATCATATGAAAACAGGACAAAAAATTAACTTTTCCTTTATTATAGGTATAGATAATATTCAAAAAGGAATCGGTCCCTAAATTTGGCCACCCCTATAGGTACCTATTGTGCATGATGGATTCAGGTGCGCAACATGACCGGAATGAGACATGTGTATTGGTGCACCTGGTGAAGCGTATTGCCATTGAAGCATATTTTTTTTGCAGCCCAGGACATGGAAGTGGCCGTGTTCAGATCGAAGTGAGACTTGGGGTCATCAAATATAATATGACTAGCAGAGGTGCCTGGCATTGCGCGGGTTATTATAAGACTTTCTGCAATCCTGCCCACCAGCAGCCTCGAAAATAGCTCAACACGTGTTTTGCGCTCTATATGCGCTTCACGCTCAGCACACACTTCACGCTCAACACGAAGCTGGTCTTGCCTCAACTCGAAGCTGGTCTTGCCTCAACTCGAAGCTGGTCTTGCCTCAACTCGAAGCTGGTCTTGCCTTGACTTGAAGCTGATCTCACCCTCGAAGCTGATCTGTGCTTCATGCTCAACACAAAACTGGTCTTGCCTCGACTCGAAGCTGATCTCACCCTCAAAGCTGATCTCGCACTTGACACTCACCATGCACTGTGGACCCAAATTGCATCCATTTTGTTCTTACTTTTGAAACTGACTGATCTGGACACTTTTCACTCCCTCTCTTCTCCCTCGCTCAGTGATAGTAACGAGCCATATGTCAACAGGTCGAGCCTCAGTTTGGCTCGCTGGGTTGCCCGGCTCAGTGTCCACCCCTACTGACCTTCTCTCCCCTTCTCCTGCCATAGATAGCTCTGGCCAAAGCTAGTCCTGCACAGCTATTCCCAAGAGGCCTACCTATTTGTGTCGCATGGCCATCTATGGTCTGTGTAATGTGGTAAAGGGAACTTTGGACCTCGATTTGGACCTTGATTTTGGCCTCAAAAGGGCCTCAAATCTATGGTGTGGTGGGGTCACTTTCAAGCATGTGATGTGCAGCATCTGCAAACCAAGTTTGGTGACAATCAGTGCAGCGGTTGAAGCGGCCATAGCTTGACAGGCAGACCTATACAGACATAAATATGGGGACTTTGCTTTATATAGATAGATAGATTAGGCTAGGTCAAAAAGGGGTCAACTTTGGAAATTCACTGATGGGGTCTGGGGTTTGTTACATGGGGTCAAAAGATGAAGATACAGTCGAATAGTTTAGAAAAATGTTTACCTATGCCCGACTTGATTTGCAATTTATGTAGCAAGCTACTGTAGTAAATTTGCTGTGAAAGTAGATTTCAGCTCTGGCGGCTGTCAGAAGCTGCCAAACAGGGTGAAAATCACTCACCAAAATGCTGACATGCTCCAATTTGTCAGAAATATATTTTACAGCAAGTCCTGAAGAAAAAACAATCACAACTTATTTTTCTGTAATACACAACTTTAAATGCATTTGGGTATAGCTAAAACTCCATTTTTTCACTTTCATTTGACTACAAAGTCTTCAAATGGTAGGTGGTTGCAAATTTTGGACACCCGTGGGGAATTCCAATTTTGACCTAGCCATCATATAAATTTCCCAAGTCCATATCAAGTTTTTGCTGTCTATGATGCACTGCCCCTGATGGTGTCATTCGTCTGGTTTTACCACAGCTCAGACATTTCACTTTATTCTTGTTTAAACTAACTCTACAAACCCAAATTAACGTGCAACTTAATGCTTAGCCTAGACGCAATCTCGAGAATTTGCCTACGTGCCCATACAGCTTGCAGAAGTGCGCAAAAAAGAACTGCCCAAAATGCACATGACAATATGCAAGAACAAGACTGTGTCTTCTTTCTACTCACATGGACACGTTGAGGAAGATCGACAGTAAGAACTCGTTGTAGATGGTCATGGAGATGAACCTGCTCTCGTTGAACTCTGACGGTGCCTTACGCACCATGATGCACAAGCGGATGCCCCATAAGAGGAACAGGAATTCAACTGGAAGGAAAGGAATGATACAAGGCGTTAATCAGTGCATGTAGATACTACAAAACGAGATGAAATCAAAACTGTCTCACTCATGTACCACTTATGTACAACTGTGAAATTTAAAGGATTATTTTTCAAACATTGTTGGGACTGTACTCATCTCGGGCCAGTCTCTGTCGCAGTCACTGATTCGGGCTTCAATAACTCAGATCGCGGCCTTGATTATGTACTGCATGGCACTGTCTGATACCTACCAGGCGAGGATGGGATTTCGCGAGAAATTGGTTTAAAACTGCATTTGTCAGGAGCAGTGGTTCTTCGCCATCGATCAGATTAAGCTGAGCCATTTATGAAGTATTGGATTGGATTCATGAGAAAAATTTGGGTATACCGAACGCTCTACTGGAGGGACCATAATTCAGATTATCCCACTTGTAACAAACGACTTTCAATGTTTGTTTGCTCCCGTATGTTGGTACTTTGCCCCTCCTCTTCGCTCCTTATCTGAGCTATCTTTTGGACTGAAAAATGTGACAAAATGGGCGTTGACCTGACAACCAAAGGTTGGCATTTAATTTGTTCAACCATAGCTCTTTTATTTAGTCATTGCTCCGTTGAGAATGTACCTCACTTGTCAGAGATGTTATATACGGGCTAAGTGTATCCGCACGCAGGTTTCTACTCGAATTTCCATCAGCGCCTGTTTTACCAAATTCGGTTTCGCAAAAAGAGGTCGAAGACAAGTGCAGATTTTTGTGAGGCAGCTAAGAAGACGCAAAACTGGCCTCCTAATGTCATAGGCCGAGCACCATTCAAGTACCCTCCTCAAGAGTTCTACGAGGATGGGCCAGTGACGGGGAGGACAGAATCGGTCAGTGTAACTTTCAACTCTTTTTTTACTCGTGTATGTGAACTCCAAAATTAGCTCACACGTGCACACCCTTATCTCAAAGCCGACATTGCCACTTCTCTGGGGAAACGGTGGTTGTGAGAGGAAAACCTCAGTGTTCAGACCGAATAATAACGTCAATCGAATAAGTTGAAGTTCGGTATGGAGTTCGACATCGACGGTCTTAAAAGCGAGCACTTAAGTTCTCCTCGATACCAAGAAATACATCAATTTGAAAACAAACTTACTAGATTTGGACGCGCCTGATATTTGAGCATAATAGCGATGCACAAACAAGAGGAAATCGAGTTTACCTGCAAAGAGATATCCCAGTGCCACTGCTCCCGTGATCTCAACTCTTCCCCCACAATTCTCAACATAATCAACTGCACACATGAACACTTTTGATTCCGGCAGTGTGTCTTGCATTCAGCACGAAACATCGAAAGGTTCAAAATGGACAGGGGATGCGACGTGCTATAAGTATTTTAGCTTGAAACGACAGTCGACCTCCAATACAGTCATCCTTCGACAGAATGCAGCAATGTTGAAGCAAGCAAAGTAACTGATTATGTTGTTTAAATTGAAATAAAAACATTGTATGCGTGCGCATTGATTGTATCTCCTTGCAACTCAGGGTTGTCCGTTGACAACCGTCATTTGTCCGTTAACACCAGTTTCCACAGCCCTGCGAAATTGATGCTGTGTTCTAATTATGTATCCGGGTGTGCCTAGTTTGTATGTAGATGTCCACCAAGTTTCAAAGGGGGTCAGGGCAGACTTTTGGGTGGCCAAATGTACATTCAAATTTCCCGCCGAAACATGTTTCGATCGTGTAGAGAAGACCTCTACGACATGTTGCTTCCAAATATCATAATGCATTCTCCCGTCTTGTATAAGGAATAATACAATGATGCAAAGAAGAAGAAATGTTCAAGCATGTCCGATTCGTCATTCCATCTCACGCCTCGTAAGCATTTATTTCAGTAACCTCCATGGACACTTCTGGCAACGTATGTAAGCAGTCTGTTTGAATTGCTGTGCAAAAAGCATGGGCCTACACGTAAATGCACTCAGTTTCGAAAAACCTGCCCTGGGCAACAAAGAAAAATCAAAGATCGAACCAATCTGCCTCAGGTGGCACGCAAATCTGTCAATTGAGGAAAAAAACCCATAAAACAAACAATTGCTGTTTCCTCTATCACCACATTTTTCTCTCATTTTCGTCTTCCCAAATAAAGCAACCCTAATCAAATTTTGTTGCCCAGCCCCACACATCATGTACCCCTCACAGCCTTGCAGTAGTACATCACACACCCATCTACACACACATGAA